>Ga0302325_10000731_pt1 | contig 87997 bp, 79 predicted proteins | sample Palsa_T0_2_FD_201948 | JGI IMG/M metagenome (GOLD analysis project Ga0302325, IMG submission 201948) | Peat permafrost microbial communities from Stordalen Mire near Abisko, Sweden - Palsa_T0_2 | ecosystem: Environmental > Terrestrial > Soil > Palsa > Peat permafrost | place: Sweden: Abisko...
TATGCCGGTCAGCATTTCATACATGACCACGCCCAGCGAATACAAATCAGAACGGCCATCCAGTTGATCGCCACGGATTCCCTTCGCCTGCTCGGGCGACATGTAGGCGGGAGTCCCGATTAACATTCCGGTTGCCGTGGCGGGACGAGCCGGAGCGGCATCGGCCTGCGCTCCAAGCACTTTGGCAATGCCGAAGTCGAGCACCTTGACCTGTTCGATCGCGGAACCGGATTCATCAAGGGCAGAAACCAGCGCAATATTGCCCGGCTTGATGTCGCGATGCACCAAGCCTAACTGGTGCGCGGCATCGAGCGCCGCGGCTGCCTGCTTGACGATCGCGCACACTCGCGGCACGGCCATGGGCGACTCCTGCTCGATCACATCGGCAAGGTTGCGCCCTTCGATGTACTCCATGACGATGAACGGCCGCCCATCTTCCGCCTCGTCAAAGTCCTCGACGCGCACCGCATTCGGATGTTGCAGCCTGCGCGCGACAACGGCTTCCTGCTCGAAGCGTTGCACGAAGTCGGCGTTGTTCGCCAGTTCCGGGCTGATCACTTTCAGAGCGCGGACTTCCTTGAAGCGCGTGTGCACAGCCTTGTAGACGGACCCCATCCCGCCCTGCCCGACTTTGGCCAGGATGCGGTACTTGCCCCGCACAACGGCGCCTTCCAGCCACTCGCCGACTTCAACCAGAGCGCTGCCGTCACGCGGACAGTGCGCGTAATCCGAAGAAAAGGCTGCTTGGCACGCGGGACAGCGTTTCATTCCGGAGACCCAAGTCGCTGAATACTATACTCGAAAATTCGCGGACATCCGTGATAAGCAAGAGTCAAGAGGAGACGAAGGTCTCTTTTCACTTCAAGAAACGGCTCTGGAAGCGTGGAGACGGTGGCTGCGTTCGATGCACAACCTGCGATCACGCGGCATAGAGCCGGCTGGCTACGAACGCGGACCGCGGCTGCCGGAGACAGTTTCTGCAGTTCGCGGAAGGCTGGCCCTTCCGTACTTCCCTGTCAGATCGTTCCAGCGAATATGCAGCATCTCGCGAAACGTGCGGGCGCCATCAATCACCGGATGGATGCGCGTTCCCCCGCAGTCTCCCCACGCGACTGGAACTTCTTCGACGCGGAATCCGAGCTTGCGGGCGAGAAACAGAATCTCCGGATCGAAGCCCCAGCGTTCGATTCTTTGCAGCGGGAAAACGGCTTGCGCCGCCGATCGCTTGAAGGCTTTGAAGCCGCATTGCGTGTCCTTGAAACGCAGGCCGAGCGTCAGGCGTAACAGAACGTTGAAAACCCGCCCCATCAGTTGGCGATGAAACGGCTGCCGCTTCGTTTGAGTTGCAGCCCGCAACCAGCGTGAGCCGATGGCGATATCGGCGCCCTCGTCGATGGCCTGGAACAGTTTGGCGGCCTCCTCGATGGGAGAGGAAAGGTCGGCGTCAGTGAATAAGATGATCTGCCCGCGGGCGCTCAGGATGCCGCTGCGCACGCTGTATCCTTTGCCGCGGTTGCCCGGGTTCTCGATCAGGCGCAGTCGCGAGTCTTTCTCGGCAAAGCGGCGAACGACCTCCGAAGTATTGTCGCGGGAAGCATCGTTCACCACGATAATTTCAGCATTCCAGTCCTGCGCGGTCAGGTAAGCGAGAATCCTCTCTAGCGTCGCGGGCAGACGCCGGCCCTCGTTATAGGCGGGAATGACGATGCTGTAGATGGGCTCCAAGGGCGGGCTCAGGTTTATAGCTCTTAGCTTCTAGCTCTCAGCTCTCAGCTCTCAGCTCTCAGCTCTCAGCTCTCAGCTCTCAGCTCTCAGCTCTCAGACTGCTTACGATGCACGGAACGGCACTTTGGGTCTCAGAAAAGTGACTCAGTCATTGTAATTGTATTTTGCGGGTTGCGGCTTGCTGCCACAGCTCAAGCCGAAGGAGATGAAATGTCCTTAGGCGACTTGACGCTGCTGCTTCAGCAGAGAAACGTATTCCTCCACCAGTTCCGCATCCCACGAGCCCTGCGCGGCTTCTTCCCGCATGGTGCGGATGGCCTGATCGTGAGCCATGGCAGGCTTGTAGGAGCGAGCGGTGCGGAGCGCGTCGTATACATCCACCACCTGCAGGACCCGGGGTAACAACGGAATCTGCGAAGCCGTGAGGCCGTCGGGATAGCCCGATCCGTTCGCATGCTCATGATGGTGGCGGATGATGGGCAGCACCAGGCGCAGCGAGCGCAGCGGCTTGCAGATGTTTTCTCCCGTGACGGGATGAAGCTTCATGACCTGCCATTCGGCGGGCGTCAAGTTGCTGCCCTTTTTCAAAATCTCATCGGGCACAGCGATCTTGCCCAGGTCGTGCAGGTAGCCGCCACGCTTGAGGGCGAGAATGGAATCCTGATCGAGCGCGAGGTGACGGCCCAGTTCGGCGGCGTGAATCGAAAGCCGCTCGCAATGGCCTTCGGTGTAGGGGTCGCGCCCCTCGACGATAAGCCCGAGGGTGCAGAGGACCGAATCGGCGTTTTCGAGTTCGTCGGTAAATTCCTTGAGCCGGAGCAGCGACTTGACGCGCGCGATCAACTCTTCGGCGAGGACCGGCTTGTTCAGGAAATCGTCAGCGCCGGCTTCAATGCCGCGCACTTTATCGCTGCTGTCGCTGAGCCCGGTAATCAGAATGAATGGAATGAGCCGCGTGGCCGGATTTTCCTTCAGGCCGCGGCAAAACTCATAGCCTGACTTGCCAGGCATCATGACGTCGGAAAGGATCAAATCCGGAGGCTGGCGCCGCACCTCGGCTTCCGCCTGCTCCACGTTGGACGCGGTGACCACGCTGTATCCCCGCAGGGTGAGCAGTTGACGCATCAGCGCGGTAATGCTGGGCTGGTCGTCGACCACCAGGATTCGCGGGGCACTACGAGTTGTCAGCAGATCACCCATACCGTCATAGGAAGCGGCTGTCGGCGGAGAAGTTGTCTGCGAAATCGGGTTGGAGGTCTGCATCTTAGCCTCCTCCAGCGCCCATTCTCGCATCTTACGCGCCTGCGTGCGCCTATTGGCAAGATAACACTGGAGAAAAGAAATGAGAATTCCCACTTCGGAACATGCGGCCCAATTTGTGCATGCCCAAGCTTGATTTGGGTCTGCTCCGCGCCTAGCCTGATGGCATGGGCTACTTAAGAATCGCGATCGTGATGTTATGTGGCACGTTGCTCACGGTGGAGTCCGCGGCGGTTACGAAGGTCCATGGGATCGCGTTCGGGAAATGGATGTCGGTTCAGTGGCTACCCGGCACCAGTTCGCCGGAGAAACCGCTGACCATTAAAGTGCGCGCCCTGCTGGTGGATGAGCGGGTGAAAGAGTACACGCTGGGTCCGCTGCACGATGTGACCGACCGGCTCTTCGTGGTGCGCCGCGCCTTTCGCGTGAATGACAGCCTGCCGGAGGAATCCGCGGTCAAGTGGCAATGGCAGCGCGGAGGCTGGCTGATGGTGGATCGCGTCACGGGCCGAGTTTCTCCGCTCAATCTTCCGGAGTTCGACGCCTTCTATTCGGCGGCGAGCTGGTACCGCGACTTTGTGGCGTACTGCGGCGTTTCCGACGATGGCAAGAAAGTCTATGCCATGGTCACGCAAATCAGCCGGCGCAAGCCTGTGCTGAAGAAGGAGCTGTCGAAGGATGGTTTGCCGGATGATGCGGGGCCCGACTCTTCGTGCCCTGCGCCGATGTGGCAGCGCGGCCCGGTGCGCGTCAGCTTCGATCCGGCTGGCGGGGGGAAACAAATCTATGCCATTCGCGGGCACGTGGTCGATATCGTGAATGATTCGGAAGATGAGGAGGAAGCGTCGAAGTAGATTGCCGATTTGCGATTTCAGATTGCAGATTGAGTCGAGCACCGAGCTTCATCCGAAATCGAAAATCGAGACTCGAGACTCGAAAGTCGGAAATCTCCTAGTCTCCAGCAGCCTCGACCGCGGGCAATTCTTCCGCGACTGTTTTCCCCTTCACGCTGGCGCTCGTTACCAGGATCACCGAGAGCACGACCACCGCGCTTCCGGCCAGAATGAAGCGATCCACGCGCTCGTGCAGTACCAGCCAGCCCAGGAAAACCGCTACTACTGGATTGACGTAGGCGTAAGTAGAAACCTTGGACGTAGGAACATGCTTTAGCAGCCAGATATAGGCGGTATAGCCGATCCAGGAGCCGCATACGATGAGATAGGCGACGGCAGCCAGGCTGCGAGTTGCCCAGATTACGTGGGAGAAATCACCGGCGAAGATCGCGAAGACAAAATTTCCCGCGCCTGCCGCCGTAACCTGCCAGGCCGTCGCACTGAAGATGTCCATGCCAGTTTGCCAGCGTTTCGACAGCACCGATCCCAGCGCCCAGCTAAACGATCCGCCGAGCAGGCTGAGCGACGCGTAGAGTTCGCGCCGACCGATGCTCCCCGCCTGCAGTTGCGGCCAGAAGAGAATGAACAATCCCAGAATTCCCAGCGTGAGCCCGGCCTTGCCTCGGTTGGAGATGTGATGATCGCCGAGCAGCAGGGAATCGAGCACCAGAAACCACAACGGGGTGATGGCGACGATCAGCGCCGCCAGTCCTGATGACATCGCAAGTTCGGCATAGGAAAGCGTGAGATTGCCGCCCATCAGCAACAGCAGGCCCACGACTGCGGCCCGCCCAATCTGGTTTGGCGAATAGAAGACTGTTCGGCCGGTGGCGGCGCAGACGATCAGCATTACAACTCCAGCCACAGAAAACCGCAACGCGCACATCAGCGCCGGAGGAATGGTTTGCACCGCGATGTCGATGCCGAGATACGTCGACCCCCAGAACAGGTAGACGAGTCCGAAGGCAAGAATCACCATCCACCGTTTTGGGGGCGCGGTCGAAGCCATGGCTGCGGAGAACAACAGGCGAAACTACAGAGTATCAGACGAGGGCTTGGCGCAGTTCGATTCTATAAGTTGGGGGGGGACTTGGCGGCCTGGGGAGGCAGGCGAAGGCCATCCCAGGCGCAAAGAACGCGGCTGGGATGGGCGCCGGGGGTCGACGGGATCTATGCCCGCTTTAACGCCTCCGGCGGGAATGTTGCGTTTTTCTGTATCTTGCCTTCGAACCAAGCGCACCACACCGTGGGAGCGTTGTATGAATCCCTGCCCGCCATGGTGACGGTCATTTCCGGGCCGCCGGATTTCAGTTGCACAACATCGCCCGCCTTGAAGTTATCTGCCATAGGGCCGGCTCGCTTTCTACTGTGAAATGCGGAAGCTGACGTTGCTGGTTAGGGTCCCTGTGGGAGTGGTGACGACGACCGGGCCGGTGGTTGCTCCTGCCGGGACGATTGCGGTCATGTACGTGTCTGTCTTGACCGAGAAGCTCGTCGCAGGCACGCCATTGAACGTGACGGTGGTTGTGCCGGTCAGGTCCTGGCCTAGTACTTGGACTGAGCCCCCGACCTTCCCCGTGGCTTGCACGAATGCGACGAAGGGGCCGAGACCCATGTTCAGGCTGTAGACGATGCCGTATCCATCACGGCCACCCGCGTAGGTTGTGCCGTAGAAAGTGCCATTTGTATCCTGCATAAGGGATGCGAGCGGAGTCTCGCCCCTCGGACCGAAGTGATAGAGAGTTGCGAACGACCCCGGCGTCCCAAGTTGGAAGAGCGTTCCGGCGTTGTTCGTGCCGCCGTACGGCGCTGTGCCATAGAGTTTGCCGTCGGTACCCTGTATTAGCCCGGCTACGGGGTTGGCTCCGTCGTTGTAATTAAAGTCATGCAAAATCGAAACACTTTCGCTCTGGTCAAGCTTGAATATCGTTCCATAGTTTCCGGCGCTCCCGCCCGACGATGTTGTTCCATAGAAATTCCCGTCGGCCGCTTGCATGAGTGGGCCGACGGGATTCGGCGGGTGGCCCACCCTTTGGGTTTCACACCGCTTCCCGTTTTGAGAATGTGGGTGCCCCGCTCTTGCGTTTTTTGCAAGGGCGGGTACGATGCTGCCGATACCATGAGATTTATGCCCAGCGGCCTGCATCGCACCTACGGCGCTCATCACCAGTACTTTATTACTTGTTTCTCCTACCACCGGCTGCCCGTCGGCGGTCATGTACCCGCCCCTCGCAAACAACAAGAACGCGAAGGACGGGGCACTCACGGTTGTGGTTTTGTCCGCCTAGATCAAAAGCCCGATCAACCCGCCCGTCGCGCGGGGGGGGGGGGGGGGCGATTTTTGCCATGGGGTGCCTCTCCGTCAAAGAATAAATACAGGGGCCCGAAACGCGATCCGATCACAGGGTCTTGCGAGGGGGAATTTTGGTTCGAGCGCCGAGGCTTCGCACGGCTCAAACCCGGATCGATAAGGACTATATTGCGCGCATTCGGGAATGTCAACAAAAACCGCTGGACCGTTAACGCATCCAGCGAAAAAGGGGGTTACGCGATTCAAGCCTCACGGCTATAATCAAGTTGATGTCGGCCGCTAGCGATGCTGCAGAACCATCTCAATTCGCGTCTTTCGTCGCTGGGGTCCGCCGAGCGCCCGCTCGATTGGCTGGTTTGCCTGGAGACGTTCTGTCCGCGGCGGTATCGCGCCAGCTTGCCTTCGCGTCTGCGTCCCAGCCTGTTCGGTAGCGATTAATTCCTTCCTTCGCCTGTGCCTGATTCGCCTCGGCTGTTCTACTGAAAACCTGCACGCTTGAACCTGAGCGTTCCGTAACTTGCAAATCCGAGGCCCGATTTTCCTGACATCCGGCTAGTAACCACTGCCGCTGCCAAAGGAGGCATATCATGACTGCAACTATGACCGCTACCACCGGTCCCGGCATCCGTAAGCCAAGGATTTTGACCGCCCTGCCCGGGCCCAACGCCAAGCGCGTGCTCGAGGCGGATGAGAAGATAATTTCACCGTCCTATACCCGTTCGTATCCGCTGGTCGCAAAAAGCGGCCGTGGGATCGTTGTGACCGACGTCGACGGCAACGAGTTTTTCGACTTTTCCGCCGGCATCGCCGTGACTTCGACCGGCCATTGCCATCCGGAGGTGGTCGCCGCCATTCAGAAGCAGGCGGGCGAACTCATCCACATGTCGGGCACGGATTTCTACTACGAGAACATGGTGCAATTGGCGGAGCGCCTGTCGAAGATCGCTCCCATGGCCGGGCCGCATCGCGCCTACTTCGGTAATTCCGGCGCGGAGGCAATCGAGTGTGCACTGAAGCTGGCGCGCTATCACACCAAGCGCCAGAACGTGATCGCGTTTTTCGGCGCCTTTCACGGACGCACCATGGGCGCGCTATCGCTGACGGCGTCGAAGCCGCAGCAACGGCGCCGGTTCGCTCCACTGGTTCCGGGAGTGACGCACGTGCGCTATCCCGATGTGTATCGCGGCTGCGACGGTGGCGCACAGGAAGCTGAAAAGTTCGCTCTGGGCTGCGCCCGCTTCATCGAAGAAAAACTGTTCAAGACCACGCTTCCTCCCGAAGAAGTCGCTGCCATTTTCGTGGAGCCGGTTCAGGGCGAAGGCGGCTATGTGGTAGCGCCGACGGTCTTCATGCAGGAACTGCGGCGCATCTGCGATCGCCACGGCATTCTGCTGGTCGTCGATGAAGTGCAGAGCGGCGTGGCCCGTACCGGCAAATGGTGGGCCGTGGAGCACACCGGAGTCGAGCCCGACATGGTTTGCATCGCCAAGGGCATCGCTTCCGGCATGCCGCTCGGCATCACTCTGACTCGCGCAGAAATTATGGACTGGGTGCCGGGTTCGCACGCTTCTACGTTCGGTGGAAATCCCGTGGCGGTTGCGGCCGCGCTGGCAACGCTCGACGTGATCGAGAAAGAGCATCTGCTCGAAAACTCGACCAGCGTCGGCAATCACATCATGCAGCGTATGGCGGACTGGCCGAAGCGGCTGAAGTTGGTCGGCGACATTCGCGGCCGCGGCCTGATGATCGGCGTGGACATCGTGAAAGACAAAGTCACCAAAGAGCACGGCAACGTGGAACGCGACCGCATCGTCGAGATGGCGTTCGAACGCGGCGTTCTGTTCCTGGGATGTGGCCCGAGTTCGATCCGGCTGTGTCCGCCGCTGGTGGTGACAAAAGAAGAAGCCGATGTTGCCGTGGATGTGCTTGAAGAGTGCATCCAGGCCGTTGGCGCATAAGGAAAACAGTCTGAAAGTTCCTTTGCTGAGTCATCCCGAAGCCCTGCGTTTTCTCCAGCGGGGCGAGGGATATCCCTTTCCCCTTTCCCAAAATGTGTGCCTTGGGAGATCCTTCGCTTCGCCTGAAAAGCGGCTCCGCTCAGGATGACGCCATTCGAAAAGTTTCCCTGCACTTTCCCAATCTGGGAAATCCTGCTGCTAAATCATTCGATTGTGACTTGCGTCACAACTCTGTGGCAGACGCGTCCGCTAGTCTGGGACGGAGGCCGCCATGCTTCCCGCTGTTTTCACCCGCACCATTCTTCGAGGTCTGGACGCAATTGTCCGGCGCACGCTTCCTCCTGACGACCGGCCCGCGCACCTGCGCACAGGATTTCGCGGTGAGGAAGACGCCTACTTTTACCTGCGTAGCCTGGGCTACATTATTGTGGCGCGGAATTTCCGTACTCCGCGCTGCCGGGGCGAAATCGATTTGATCGCCTGGGACGGCGACGTGCTCTGCTTCATCGAAGTCAAAACGCGCACCACGCTCGGCGTGAAAACTGCCGAGGCAGCGGTCGACCGCCACAAACGGCGCGAGATTGCGCAAGTAGCACGAGAGTACCTCAGGCGGCTTCCACCAACGTGCCAATGGAGGTTCGATGTGGTCAGCGTATACTATATCGGTTTACCCGCCCGCACGCAGATTGAAGTCTTTCGCAATGCTTCCCTCGCGGCGTAGAATACTGGGTTTGCGCAGCCTGCTGAAAGGACATAGTTAATTGCCGGAGCTTCGAAAAGATCCGATTGTCGGCCGCTGGGTCATTATTTCTACCGACCGGGCCAAGCGCCCAACTGATTTCATACGCGAGAACCTGAAGATCAAGGGCGGATTCTGTCCTTTCTGCTACGGCAACGAGAACAAGACGCCTTCGGAGATTCAGGCTTACCGTCCGAACCCGAACGGCGGAGGGGCTGCGCCCAGAGATACTCCGGGATGGACCGTTCGCGTGGTTCCCAACAAATTTCCCGCCCTGGGCATCGAGGGCAATCTGAACCGCCAGGCCGATGGCATGTTCGACCGCATGAACGGAATCGGGGCCCACGAAGTCATTATCGAAACACCGGATCACAATGCCAGCCTTTCTGTTCAGCCGCCTAAGCGCATTGAGGATGTGCTGTGGACCTTCCGCGATCGCATCCTCGATCTCAAGAAGGATCGCCGCTTCAAGTACATTCTGATTTTCAAGAACCATGGGGAAGCGGCGGGAGCGTCGCTGGAACACCCGCACTCCCAGCTGATCGCTCTGCCCATTCTTCCCATTAACGTGACCCAGGAACTTGAGGGCGCCAAGCAATATTTCCTTTACAAGGAACGCTGTGTATTCTGCGACATCATCCGGCAGGAGATGGACAACGGCGCGCGCGTGGTGGGCGAGAACGAGAACTTTGTTACTCTGGCGCCGTATGCGCCGCGTTTCCCGTTCGAAACCTGGATTTTGCCCAAGCAGCACGAGTCGGCGTTTGAGAACTCGTCGTCGCACATGTTCGAGAATTTGGCGCGGGCTCTGAAGAATCTGCTGATCCGGGCGGATCGCGTGCTGGAGAATCCCCCTTACAATCTGGTGATCCACAGTTCTCCGGTGCAGGATCCGACCAACGACCACTATCACTGGCACATTGAATTCATGCCCAAGCTGACCAAGACCGCCGGATTCGAATGGGGCACCGGCTTCTACATCAATCCCACGCCGCCGGAAGAAGCGGCCAAGTTTTTGCGCGAAGCGAATGTCGAGGAACCCGCGGCAGCGACTACCAGCTAGTTCTTGCTTGGGCGTGATCGCCAGCTATATCGCTGAACAGTAAGCACTTATCTTCCAACTCCTGCCGTTTCGATTCCCGGAAAACCTAGCTTGCCCACGATCCCCCAAAATACCGCATTTGGGGGATTCGTAGTTTTTCCCTTCGGCGCAATATCACCATAGGAAAAAGTGTCACGCGGAGGTTTACCTGTGATTGGTCCGGTAACGATGAAGGGCGGTTTCGCGGTGAGCGTCGTGCTCGCGGGAATCTCGCTGATCCACGCCGCAAGCGGCTGGAACCACATGCTTCCCGAACCGAAGCCCAGTGTCGTGCTTGCCTCCAGACTTACGCACGCTGCCGGACCGGAAACCGTTCTGCTGGATGCATCGGTGCCCAGCAGCTTCGTTGATTCCCTGCGCCGTGCCGATGCCGACCGGCATTTCGTCGTGCTGGATAACGTGCTGGGCAAAGTTTCGTCCGAAACCCAGAGCGCCAGCGCGGAAGATGTGGCGACTGGCATGGGCCAGGCCCGCGAAGTAGTCATGCAGGAAGCCCCCAAGTATGTGGTTGTTTCCGATGCCGCTGCCCGCTCCAGTCTGGAGAGCAGCCTGCGCGCTCTTCTGCGCTCCGATACGCGCTTCCAGTTGTTGGGAACCTTCCCGGTCAGCAACGGGGCCGATTCGCAAACCAGCCACGTGTATCTCTACGAGAACATCGAGAACACTCCCGCGGCGGTGCGTTATGTCCCGGTTCGGATGGTGAGCACGAATGTCGCGCCCGCTCTGACGCGGCAGAAGTAAGCCTGAGCCGAAGGAATTTGCGAACCGCGCCGCCAAATCGGATATAGCCTACGCTTGCGTGCGATCCTGAAATTCTTCATGCCATGCCATCTGGATGGCTTCCAGCTTGCCTTCATTCGAGGCTTTCGGATCGCCGGCAAATCCGGGCAACTCGGTGACGTAGCGATGCAGGTCCGTAAACCGCACCGCCAGCGGATCGAGTTCAGGATGGGTTTCAGAAAGCAGAATGCCGATGTCTTCGGCGTTTTCCCAGGTGAGTGATTTCGGCATAAAGTTCAAGGTTTCAAGGTGATAGGGTTTCAAAGTTTCAAGGTTCGCACGACCATGACCCATGGCTCGGTCTTTGGTTTTACCTTGAAACATTGAAACTCTGAAACTTTGAAACCTTGCCTCCTAGTGATGTTCTTCCGATACGTAATTCCGGTTCCACGCGGGAATCTCCACCACAACTTTGCCCGGCTTGGTAATCTGCGCCTGGCAGCCGAGACGCGAGTTTAGCTGCAAGTCCGCGGCCATGTCCAGGCGGTCAGCCTCATCATCTTCCATGGGCGAAAGGTTCTCCGCGCCTTCCTTTACCCAAATGTGGCAAGTGGTGCAGGCGCAATTGCCGCCGCAGGCGTGGTCGAGCGTAACCCCGAAATTCAATGCCACGTCGAGCAGGGATTCTTCCTTCCCGTGGTGCTCATACTGCAGCTTGCCATGTTCAAACTGCACCGTCTTGCCTTCGGGCAGGAAAGTGATCAGTACGGTGTTTTCGCCGAGAGCTTCTTCCGCCACAGCGCCAGTTCCTATTGTTTTCTCTTCAATCATGTTGCTCCTGAACCGAGTAATTGAGTAATTGGGGAATTTGGTAATTGCGTACTTGAGAACGGGTTTTCAATTTCCCAATTACTCAATTTCCCAATTACTCAATTCTCTTCATTCAAACTCCGCTTTCGCCATAGGATGCGGCGCCGTCGGGCCTTCGCCCAGGTCCGTCTCATCCATGTTCTTGCCTTTGAGCGCCGACGAAACAGCCGTGTCCATCATCAGCTCCGCCAGCCGCGTCGTGCCTTGATTCAGCGCGTCGATCGCTTTACGGATCGCCTGATAATCGTCTTCCGCATTCACGGCCGCCAGAGCTTTTTCCATCTTGGCAATCTGCTTCTTCTCGTCAGAAGCCAGCACGCCCCATGCCGGACTCTGCTTGCCTTTTTCCAGCGCGGTCAAAATGATCGCGGTCTCGTTGCGCGCCTCAATCAACTGCCGGCGGCGGAAATCCTCTTCCGCGTTATCGAACGAATCGAGAATCATGTTCTCGACCTGATCGTCGGTCAGCCCGTAGCTGGGCTGCACCTGAATCTCAGCTTCTTTGCCGCTGCGCTGCTCGCGCGCCGAAACGTGGAGAATCCCATTCGCGTCGATCAGGAATTTAACCTCAACGCGCGGAATGCCCGCCGCCATCCCCGGAATGCCTTTCAGATCGAAACGCGCCAGCGAGCGGCAATCCTTCGCCAGTTCTCGCTCTCCTTGCAGAACATGAATGGCAACGTTCGCCTGGCCGTCAACCTGCGTCGTATAAAACTGAGTAGCCGAAGCCGGGATGGTCGAGTTGCGCAGAATGATCTTGTCGGTCACGCCACCGGCCACTTCAATGCCCAGCGAAAGCGGCGTGACGTCGAGCAGCAGCATGTCCTGCGTGGCCAGCGAGCCTCCGCCAAGAATGTTGGCCTGTACAGCCGCGCCCAGCGCAACCACCTCATCGGGATTCAAGTCCGTGTGCGGCTCGCGCTGAAACATTTCCTTCACCAGCGCGCGAACCTTCGGAATGCGCGTCGATCCGCCGACCAGCACGACTTCATCAATCTGTTCCGGCTTAAGGTTCGCATCTTTCAACGCCTGCTTGCAGGGGCCGACGGTGCGGTCGATGATCGGCTGAATCAGCTGCTCGAACTGTTCGCGCGCGATCTCGCGCTGGTAGCGCTTGCCCGCGGGCAATGCAATATCAAGCTTCACAAACGTCTGGGATGAGAGCGTGATTTTGGCATCGATGACCGCTTTGCGAATCGTTTGCACCGCCTCGGCATTGCGCCGCAGGTCAAGTCCCAGGTCGCCGCGGATATCGTCGAGCGCGATCGTGATCAGCAGATTGTCGATGTCGTCACCGCCCAGGTGCGTATCGCCGTTGGTGGAAATGACTTCAAAAATTCCGTCGTGCAGTTTGAGAATCGAAACATCGAACGTCCCGCCGCCAAGATCGTAAACTGCAATGATTCCGTTCTGCTTCTTATCGAGTCCGTAAGCCAGCGACGCCGCGGTGGGTTCGTTCACCAGGCGGAGCACTTCGAGTCCGGCGATGCGCCCCGCGTCCTTTGTGGCCTGGCGCTGAGCGTCATTGAAGTAAGCCGGAACCGTGATCACCGCTTTCGTGACCGGCCCAGCAAAATAGCGTTCGGCATTGCGCTTCAGCTGGCGAAGAATCAGCGCCGAAATCTCCGGCGGCGTAAAAGTCTTGTCTCCCAGCGTAATGCGTAATACTTCGCCCGGCTGCAGGTCTTCGGCAACGCGAAACGGGAACAGTTTCAATTCTTCCTGAATATCTTCCACGCCCCGTCCCATCAGGCGCTTCACGGAATAGACCGCGCGTTCCGGAGTGTCGATCAGAGCGTTGCGCGCGGCGTTGCCGATCACCGGCTGATTCCCTGCATCAAGGGCGACCACGGACGGAACCAGATTGGAGCCGTCTTCGCCTGGAATCACGACAGGCGTATCCCGCTGCATGAACGCCACCAGCGAATTGGTGGTGCCCAGATCGATGCCGACGATGTATTCAGAAGCCATTGTGTAAATGTGCGATTGTGTAATTTGGTAATTGGAAAACTGAGAAGCGTGCGGTCTTGAAATTTCCCAATTACTCAATTACCAAATTTCTCAATCCTTCAATCTTCCAGCGCCGCATTCACATCGCGCACTAGATTCCGGATGTAGTTGCGGCGGTTTAAAACATCCACCATCTTGCCTGCGATCTTTGCCCGTTCATCTTCCGGCGGAGCGATTCCCACAGGCGTTTCGTCGACCAGACGGTCCCATGCCTTCCACTGTTGCTTCAGTTCATCCAACAGCGCTTCATGTTTCGCTTCGAGCGCGACCTTATGTTGCGCGATGTCGCGGGCCAGAGCGGGATCGTCCTCGCTCATGTTCTTATTCATGCGCAGTTCTTCGAGCTGCATGTTCAACTCGAAAACTTCTTCCAGCAGATCCGGCGGAACGATCTGCTTCTTGATCTCTCCCGTCGCTCGCGCCCGCTCGGTCGCACTCTTCGATTGTTCTTCCAGTTCCACGCCTTCCAGATGCAGCAGGTATTCGGTGCGCTTGATCGGATCCTTCAGCGTGCGGTAGGCGTCGTTGAGCAGGGAAGTCTGCTCCAGGCTCCATGCCTGTTCCTGCGTGCCTGCGACCGCGCTGCGATCGGGATGCAGCCTTCGGCTCAATTCATAAAAGTCTTTCTCCAACGCAGTCAGGTCAACATTCAGCTTGGGGGGAAGGCCGAAGAACGTGAAATAGTCCACCGGAGCCGGGGGCTGCACTTTGCCGCAGGCTGCGCAAAAATGAGCGGCGCGCATCGATCCGCACGACCAGCAGGAGTGGGTCTCCTGCGGCACAGGCATGGCGCCGATCGTTGTTAGTCCAGATCCGGTTAGTCCGGGTGCGGTCAGTACAGATTTCGTGCTCACGATTTCATCCCTCACACATTACCGGCACAGGCCGCCAGCGCCCGTTCACCAGCCAGTTGATCGAGTGGCGACGGATCGCGGGCAGTGCCTGCCCTGGGGCGGATGCCGAAGGGAGTGCCCGCGCAACGCGGTGGACTTACCCGCATCAGGCGGAGAACGAAGTTCCGCAGCCGCAAGACTTCGTCGCCTGCGGATTTACGAATACGAAGCCCTGTTGCATCAGCGTTTCCTGATAATCCAGGATCATCCCGTGCAGATAGATGAACGATTTCGGGTCCACAAACACGCGCACGTCGCTGAACTGGAAGATGCGGTCGCGCTCGCGGGGCTGCGTATCGAAGCGAACGTTATAGCTCAAGCCGGAACAGCCGCCCCCTTGCACTCCCAGGCGAACGCCGCCCTGTTCGGGCGCAATGCCTTCCTTGGCCATCGCGCTGCGAATTTTCACGATCGCCTTGTCGGTCACCGTGATTCCCTTGGCGGGAGCCGTAGTCGTATTTTCGGTCGCAGTCGTCATGGCTGTCTGAACGAGCGGGCGCGAAGCTTCGACGCTCGAAGCTCAAGTCTCGAAGCTCGACGCTACTGCACTGCTTCGACGGATACCAGCTTCGAGGCGTCCTGCTTTTTCTTCCAGTCGCCGATGGCCGCACGAATCGCGTCTTCCGCCAGCACCGAGCAATGGATCTTCACCGGAGGCAGCGAAAGCTCCTTCACGATGTCCATGTTCTTGATGGAAAGAGCTTGATCCACCGTCTTGCCCTTCACCCATTCGGTGGCCAGCGAAGAGGAAGCGATGGCCGATCCGCAGCCAAAGGTCTTGAACTTCGCGTCCTCAATGACGTTGGTCGCAGGGTTGACCTTGATCTGCAGTTTCATGACGTCGCCGCACTCCGGCGCGCCTACAAGGCCGGTGCCCACGTCGGCGCTGCTCTTGTCCATGGAGCCGACGTTGCGGGGATTGTTGTAGTGGTCGATCACTTTCTCGCTATATGCCATTTTTAAACCTCAGGTTTCAAAGTTTCACTGTTTCAAGGTTTCAAAAGACCGCAGATCCCGGTGGCCCGACTGGTTTCAGATAACCTTGAAACTCTGAAACCTTGCCACCTTGAAACTTTTTAGTGGGCCGGTTCCGCCGCCCACTTTACATCTTTCAAATTGATGCCCTCTTTCGCCATCTCGTACAGTGGCGAAAGTTCACGCAGCCGTTCAACGGTCTCAATTACGCGGTCGCCGACATAATCGACTTCCGCCTCCGTATTGAACCGTCCCAGGCCGAAGCGAATCGAGCTGTGCGCCAGATCGTCGCCGGCGCCCAGAGCCTTCAATACATAAGATGGTTCCAGCGTCGCAGAGGTGCATGCCGACCCGCTCGAAACTGCGATATCGTTGATGCCCATCAGCAGCGATTCGCCTTCCACATAGGCAAAGCTGATGTTCAGATTCCCCGGCAGGCGATGCTCCATCGATCCGTTGATGTAGCTTTCGTCGAGCCGGTTCATGATGCGGTCGCGCAACCGATTGCGCAGCCCGGCCAGCTTGCAGGATTCCTTCGGCATGTCTTCTTGTGCGATGGCGCAAGCCTTGCCCAGACCCACAATTCCCGGCACGTTCAGCGTGCCGGAGCGCATGCCGCGTTCGTGGCCGCCGCCGTCGATGATCGCGGAAACCTGCACGCGCGGATTCTTCCGCCGCACGTACAACGCGCCCACGCCCTTCGGCCCATACATTTTGTGGCCGGAGATCGACATCAAATCGATGTTGTTCTTGTTCACGTCGGTCGGAATCTTGCCGACCGCCTGGGTCGCGTCGCTGTGAAAGATAACGCCCCGCCCGCGACAGAGCTTGCCGATTTCCTCAACCGGCTGCAGCACGCCAATCTCGTTGTTCGCCCACATGATCGTGACCAGAATCGTCTTGTCGTCCATGGATCGCTTCAGGTCGTCCAGGTCGATCAGGCCATCTTTCTGCACCGGCAGATAGGTGACGCGGTAACCGTTCTTTTCCAGCCGCTTGCAGGTGTCGAGAACCGCCTTATGTTCGGTGACTGCGGTGATAATGTGGTTGCCCTTTTCGCGGTACATCTCGGCCACGCCTTTAATAGCAAGGTTGTCGCTCTCGGTTGCGCCGGAAGTGAAAATGACTTCTTTCGTGGTCGCGCCCACCAGCTTGGCGATGCGCTCGCGCGCCGTCTCGGTGCCTTCTTCCGCGGCCCAGCCGAATGAGTGATTACGGCTGGCCGAATTGCCGAACTTCTCCATGAAATAGGGCAGCATCTCTTCCAGCACCCGCGGATCCATCGGGGTAGTGGCGTGGTTATCCATATAAATCGGCAGCTTCACGCCTTCGGGTACTGCAATCTGCGTTTTTCCCAGTTCATGCTCTCTTAAACCCTGGGGAATCTTCACATCCGTGCTCATTTCTTTTTTCTCCTGCGTTTTGTCTACTGATCAATACTTCTTAACTGACGACTTCCTTAACCGACGACTTCCTAACTGATGCTTACCAACTCGACCGGGGTGCCGATTCTGCTGCCTTCCGCCTCAGGTTCTTCCCGCATGTGCGAAATCTTGATGCGCTTCAACACTCCTTCGATGCTTTCATTCACCTTGCGCAGCGGTTCGCGGATATTGCACCGGTCGGTCTGGTCGCACTCCCCGCGAACGGTGATGCACGACGTGATGAACAGCGGACCGTCAATGGCTTGAATCACCTCAAAAGCGGAAATCGTGTGCGCCGCTCGCCCCAGGATGTATCCGCCATTGATGCCGTGCTGCGACTGCAGCAAACCAGCCTTGGCCAGCCGCTGCAAGATTTTTGCCAGCGCCTCCGGCGGAATGCCGAATGCATCGGCTACGTCTTTCGCGCTGCGAGCCCCGCCGTCGGACTGCTCGGCGAGATGCTTCATCGCCATCAGCGCGTAATCGGCCTTCTTGGTGAGCTTCAGCAACCGAATGTCCTGTGGATACCCGACCGAAAACGTCGCATAAAACTCCGACCTTTTCCGTCGTATTTCATCATACGCCGTCTGATTACCTTCGGCAACTGGTTGCGGGGAACGGCGAAAATCTCGGCCTGAGTGGTAAGTATCATTGGCTGAACGGGTTACCTTAATTCGGGAAGAAGATCAGCACTCCCATGCGTTCGCTTTTCCCACCGGGGAGCGACTAACAAATTCACCGCACAGTAACACCCTGGGACTTGACAACCGGAAAAGCCGATCTACAATACCGGGAAATCCCGCGAAAACGCCCCCCATGTGATCAGGGACTCTCCGGATTATGACCCCAAAGTCGCCTGCCGCTCCGCAGAACGCCAAGCTGCCGTGCAAACATCCCCGCGTGCAAATCGTAAGCCGCGATGAAGAGTCGGAATTTGTCGAGTGCAAGGAGTGCGGGGAAATCTTCGAGTCCAGCGAATTCAGGGACATGACCATCGAAGAGAGTACCGGCGACGAGGCCTAGAGCAATACTTCCGAATCACTCGGATCCGATGATCAACGTAAGAAGATGAACGTAACATGACCAAGGTAATCCGAATCTGCTCCTTTCCCCATCATAGGCAATCAGGAAAATGCTATCGTCAAGCGGGGCATGAGGATGCCTCGACGGAATGCCCAAAGTTGCGCTGGTTGTCGACGATTCCATGCTGATCCGCTACAGCATCTGCCGCTTCCTGTCCGATCGAGGTTTCACTGTCGAGACGGCAGCAAACGGCCATGAGGCTTTGGATGTGGTGGCCCGCATTCAGCCCGACCTGGTCATCACCGATCTGCAGATGCCGAAGATGGGCGGGTGTGAGTTGATCAGCGCCCTGAAGTGCCAGCCCAAGACTGCCTCTGTGCCGATCATTATTGTCGCCGCCAAGACCAGCGATTTTTCCAAGTCGGAGAAGCGCGCCGACTTTACCATTTGCAAAGACATTGACGTGGACGCTCAACTCGGCGAGGCCCTGCGTACGCTATTTCGCGAGTCCAGCCACAGTCAAAGCGCAGGTAATTAGCGCCCTGCAGACAAATCTCCACCAGTTTTCCTCTGTGTGACTCCGTGACCTCTGTGGTTGGCCCAGCAAAGCCTTTACCACAAGGTTCACAGAGGCGCACAAAGATGCAAAGTCACCGCAACACCAAGCCCGCTTCCGCCGAAAAGTCCATCGACGCAAAATCCCGCGCCAGGAACTTGGGATAAGCCGCAGCCGCGATCATGGCAGCGTTGTCGGTCGAAAGCCGCCGCGAGGGAAAATACACCGGCAGTCCCTGCTGCGCTCCTTCGCTCTCAAATGTTTTCCGCAATTCCTGGTTGGCGGCTACGCCGCCGGTCACAAAAAGCGTAGCCACGTCGTAGGCCGCGGCTGCGGCTAGCGTTTTCTGTACTAAGTCTTCCACGAGGGCGCGCTGAAATGACGCCACCAGATCAAGAGTGAGCCGATCGCAATGGGCAAGGTAGTCCTCCAACCGTGGCTTAGCAACACTGGCCAAAGCCCTGCGCCGCTGCTCGATTGCTTCGCGCATGTTGTGCGCTTCCACATATCGCAAGACCGCTGTCTTGATGCCGCTATAGGAAAAATCAAAACGCGGGCGGTCTTCATCTGCAGATGCCGTCCCGTTCTTTCGGTCACGCCGATCGCGATGCTTGATATTTGCCGGTGGAAACTTTACCGCCCGCGCATCGCCGTGCTCAGCCAGGCGATCGATCACCGGGCCTCCCGGATAGCCCAACCCCAGCAACTTGGCGACTTTGTCGAACGCCTCACCAGCCGCGTCGTCACGAGTGTGGCCGATATTTTCATAGGTCCACGACTCGGCTTTTTCCGACGCCAAATAAAGATGCGTATGTCCGCCGGAAACGACTAGCGCCAGCACTGGAAATTGCAGTTCGCGGTTGCCCTTCTGCCGCTCGTCATTTTGTTTGAGATCGAGCTGTTTAAGATCGAGTTGTTTGAGATCGAGCAGGACCGCGTGAATGTGGCCTTCCAGATGATTGACCGCGATCAGCGGCTCGTCGAGCGCGAACGCCAGCGCTTTGGCATAGGTGATCCCGACCAGCAAAGCGCCCGCGAGTCCCGGACCCTGGGTTACGGCGATGGCATCGACCGATTCGTAGGTACGTTGCGCTTCCGCCAGAGCCTGGCGCACCACCGGAACAATCGCCCGCAGATGCTCGCGCGAAGCCAACTCGGGCACAACTCCTCCATAAGGCTGATGAGTCGCGATCTGCGAAGCCACAACGTTCGAAATCACCTCTCCGCCCGAACGCACCACCGCCGCAGCGGTTTCGTCGCACGAGCTTTCAATGCCAAGAATGTAGGCGTCGGCCATGTGCCTATACTATTAGAAAACGTTTCCACGAATCGGATGGATACGGACGAGCCTTGAAAGAATTCGCCACATCGATCGTCCAGACCCTGCGCCAGCACGGCTTTCAAGCCTATCTGGTCGGCGGATGTGTCCGCGATCTCCTGCTCCATCGCGCTCCCAAAGATTACGACGTGGCCACCAACGCCACTCCGCACCAGGTGATGGAGATCTTCCCCGAGACCTATGCCGTCGGGGCGCAGTTCGGAGTCGTTCTGGTTCCCGCGCCGAGCGCTGAGGCTTCAGCTTCACCGGACTCTTCGCACGGCGTCACCGTGGAAGTCGCCACCTTCCGCAGCGACATCGGCTACACCGACGGCCGTCATCCCGACGAAGTTCGTTTCGCCCAGGATCCTCGCCAGGATGTTGCCCGCCGCGATTTCACCATCAACGGCATGCTGCTCGACCCGGTCAGCGGTGAGGTTCTCGATTTCGTCGGCGGGCGCGCCGACCTGGAAGCCGGCATCATCCGCGCTATCGGCGACCCCGAACTGCGTTTCGCCGAAGACAAGCTGCGTATGCTGCGTGCCGTGCGTTTTGCCGCGCGGTTTGAGTACCAGATCGATTCCGCCACTTTTTGCGCGATGCAAAAGCTGGCAGCGGAAATCGAAGTCGTATCGTGCGATCGCGTTCGCGACGAACTGACTCGCATGCTCACCGAAGGCCACGCCCCGCGAGCTTTTCGTTTGCTGGATGAGAGCGGCCTGCTCGGACACGTCTTGCCCGAGATTTCCATCATGAAAGGCGTTCAACAGCCGCCCGAATTCCATCCCGAAGGCGATGTCTTCGTCCACACTCTGATGCTCCTGGAGAACTTGCCCCATCCGTGCCCAGCCACGCTGGCATGGGGCGCGCTGCTTCACGATGTTGGAAAGCCTGCAACGTTCCGCGTAGCGCCCGATCGCATCCGCTTCGATAACCACGTCGAAGTGGGCGTTAGGATTGCCGAGGAAATCTGCCGGCGCCTGCGATTCTCCAGCGACGACACCGAGCAGATTCTTTCGCTCGTTGACAATCACATGCGCTTTGGTCAAGCCACGCGCATGAGCGCGTCCACTCTGAAGAGATTTTTCCGCCTGCCCTCTTTCGACGATCATCTTGCGCTGCATCGCGCCGACTGCCTTGCCAGCCACCGCGGTCTCGCCACCTACGAATTCGTTCGCCAGAAGCGCGCCGAGATTCCGCCGCAAGAGATTCGTCCCGCTCCGCTCGTCACCGGAGACGACCTTATCGCTGCCGGGCACCGTCCCGGCCCAAAGTTCCGCGAAATCCTCGACGCCGTCGAAGATGCACAGCTCGAAGGCCGCCTGGCGTCACGCAATGCGGCTCTTGAATTCGTGCACCGCGAATTTCCCGCGTGAATTCAGGATCGTTTCGACCCTCAAAAAAGGATCACGGTAAATTCCCGCTCGATAGAAGGAAGTTGACTGACAGCGATCTTCACGGCAGGTATTCCCAAACAGTTCCGTACGGCCCCGGATTTCCACCGTAGTAAGCAGTCCCATACAGGTTCCCGTTTGAATCTCGTACAACACCACCGATTGGACAGCACCCATCTGTCGCGCAATCGAAACTGTGCAATACGCTGAAGACCTCTTTGTTCGTCAGCTTCCAGATCACACCCGCGCCGTTGATCCCACCGTAGTACGCGACACCGTAGAGATTACCCGAGGCGCGGACCACCCCAGCCAGGGGGAATGCACCATCATCGGCACCGCCATTGAAGTTATGGAGAACAGTCTCCACGCCAGACGCACTCAGCTTCCACACAGTTCCGTTGTTGGTCGTGCCTCCATAGGAGGTCACGCCATACAAATTTCCGCTTGAATCCCTCACCAAGGTGCCATTTGGATCACCGCCGTCGTTAGGTTGCCCGGCGAAGCTGTAGAGAATAGTTTCGTTCCCACTGGAGTCGATCATAAACACCGTGCCTGCGTTTGCAGACCCTCCTGAGTTGGTTACGCCATAAAGGTTCCCGGCAGAATCAACGATCAAATTCCCGAATTCAGGATTCGCGCCGTCGGTTGTTCCTCCCGCGAAGTGATGCAGTATCGTCTCGACGCCTTTGCTGGTCAATTTCCACACCGTGCCGAAACCGTACGCCCCGCACCCGCCCGTTGTGCCGTAAAGATTGCCGCCATGCACAAGCACGCCGCCATTGGGATTGCATCCGTCCGTCGTCCCTCCCGCGAAGCTGTGAAAGATCGCCTCCACGCCTTTGCTGATTTTGAAGACCGTTCCACAGCCTTGGGTACACCCTCCCATACCGCCATAGTACGTTGTGCCGTAAACAATGCCGGAGGACCGGGTCACTCCCGCAAACGGCCAATAGCCGTCGTTTGAAGTTGAAAAACTGTGTAGGAGCGTTTCCGTCCCATTCGGACTCAACTCAAATACTTCGCCGACCAGCGAGGCACCTCCTTGATACGTCGTGCCGTAGATTGCCATCGCTGTCGCGTACCAAAGTTCCATACGGCCAAGCCCCCGTGTAAGGGCTAAATGTGTACAGCACGTCGTATATCTGCGCTGCCGCCGGGGTCACCTCAACTGCCGCGATCAGGGCCACCGCGATAATCAGCGCCGCCACTCTTGGCGCGAAGCGTTCTGTATTTTCCGTTGGGATTCTCCTTTGGACCTCGACTGTTTGAGGCTGTGATTTTAGTACGGCCCGAACCCTGCTGCAACATTCTATTTTGGGATATCGGATGGAATGGCTGTAAAAGCTGCCTCGTACCCATACGAGGCAGCCACTGAAGACCAAGACCTATGTTCGGGAATATCGGCTCTTCCAGAAGCGCCTCAAACTGGCTCGTGAGTCTGCGGGCTTGACGCAAACAGAAGTTGCCCGACTCCTGTCGCGGCCACAATCATTCGTTTCCAAGGCTGAATCCGGGGAGCGGCGCGTGGACTTCGTCGAACTTCGGTACTTCGCCAGGATCTACAAGAAGCCCCTATCGTTCTTCGAACCGTAAGGGATCGGCCCTGCTGTGCTCCGCAAATCTGAGGTTCTTTGTCCCCGCCTTGCTCGCCGGAAGCATCACCCGCGGCGGTGCTAAAATCGAAATTCGCGTGCTGCATTTGCGTCGTGAGCCGGAGTCGATTATGGAACAAGCCGGATTGATGTTGGAGAGAATTGTAGCCCGCTCCTTACGGCAGGCTCCGCCCGCGGAGGCTCCCTTGATGGCGTGGCCGATGGTGTGCGGATCGGTGGTTGCCGAGCGCACGCAGGCCCTGCGTTTCGCTGACGGAGTGCTCTCGGTCGCCGTCGCCGACAAAGGATGGAAACTGGAATTGCAAACGCTCGCACCGCGATATCTGGCAGTCATCAACCGGTACACCGGCGCGGCAGTCCGCAGAATCGAATTTGTGGTGTCACCGGAAGCGATATCCCCGGAACACGCTTCATCTGAACCCGCGTCACCAGAAGGCTCAACGAACACTACGCGCGATCGTACGCGCTGATACAGGCAAGTTGCCCAGCGATTTGCTCATTATGAAAGTTACCGAAAAAGATGTTGCCTATGTGGCCGATCTTGCCAACCTCGAGCTCACCGGCGAGGAACGCCGCGGCATGCTGCGCGACCTGAATTCGATTCTCGATTACATCGACCTCCTGAACGAACTCGATACTTCCGACGTGCCGCCGATGGCGCAGGTTTCCGACCGCTACGGCGCCAACGAATCGAAGCAGGGAAGCGAGCGCTTCGCCTACGCCAGCCGCGAAGATGTACTCGAAGGCTTGCGCAAATCGCTGCCCCACGAAGATGCGTTGGCAAATGCTTCGGACGCGGACGAGCAGTTCTTCCGCGTGCCGAAAGTGATCGAGAGATAGCCTGCCGAATGGACCTGACCTCTCTCACCATCGACGCCGCGCGCTCGGCCATTCAGGAGCGCCAGACGACTGCGCTCGCCCTCGCCGAAGCGCACTACGCCCGCATTCAAAAAGAAGACGGCGCCATCGGCGCATTCCTGACTCTTTCGAAAGAGCGCGCGCTCGAACAGGCAGATCGCATCGATCGCATAGCGGCTGAAGGCAAGCCGTTGCCGGCGCTGGCTGGCGTTCCGGTGGGCATTAAAGATGTCATGAGCACGCGCGGCGTGCGCACCACCGCGGGCTCGAAGATTCTCGAAAAATATATTCCCCCCTACGACTGCACAGCGGTCGCTCGCATGGAAGCTGCCGGCGCCATGGTGCTCGGCAAACTGAATTGCGACGAGTTCGCCATGGGTTCGTCGAACGAAAATTCCGCTTATCATCCCGTGCGCAATCCGCGCGACTTGAACCGCGTCCCCGGAGGCTCCTCCGGCGGTTCGGCCGCCGCCGTAGCCGCAGGCATGGCCGTGGCCACGCTCGGGTCCGACACCGGCGGATCGATACGCCAGCCCGCCTCCTTCTGCGGAGTTGTCGGCCTGATGCCCACCTACGGCCGCGTCTCGCGCTACGGATTGATCGCGTTCGCTTCGTCGCTCGACCACATCGGCCCTCTCACAAAGACTGTGAAAGACGCTGCCACAGTGTTGCGCACCATCGCCGGCCGCGATCCCATGGATTCCACATCCGCCGATGTTCCTGTCCCTGATTTTGTGGCCGAACTGAACAAACCGATTCGCGGCCTGAGACTCGGCGTCGCCAAAGAATATTTCGCCGAAGGCTTGGACGACGAAGTTCGTCAAGCCGTGGAATCGGCCATCGACAAGCTGAAAGGCCTGGGCTGCGAAATCGTCCCCGTTTCTCTTCCGCACACTCCATACGCGATTCCTACCTATTACTTGATCGCCACGGCGGAAGCCTCATCGAACCTTGCCCGTTACGACGGCGTGCGCTATTCCCACCGCGCCCGCGGAGCAAAGACGCTGGCAGAAATGTATCGCCGCAGCCGCGATGAAGGCTTCGGAGCGGAAGTGAAACGCCGCATCATGCTCGGCACTTATGCGCTCAGCGCCGGCTACTATGACGCGTATTATCTGAAAGCGCAGAAAGTCCGCACGCTGCTCACCCGCGATTTCGATGAAGCGTTCGGCAAAGTAGACGCAATCGTGACGCCCACCAGTCCAACCGCAGCCTTCCGCTTGGGCGAGAAAACAAACGATCCGCTAGCCATGTATCTCGCGGATATTTACACCGTGACGGCAGACCTGGCGGGCATTCCGGGAATCTCGATTCCCTGTGGAGAAACCAAGGAGACGTTACCAATCGGATTGCAGATACTAGGCAAACATTTCGGTGAGAGCACAATTCTGCGCGTAGCGCAGATGTATGCACAGAGCTAGGTTAGAGCGTTACTGAAGGGGCTCGTAATATTTGTTTCCTGCGCACGCTCGGCAAAAGACGTTTCCTTCGTGCCGAACTTCTCTCCCGAAGTTGATCCCTTCGCCGCACACACCGCAGACAATCCGCGCAGCTTTGTATCCAGGAAATTCCTCGGGCGGCAATTCGACCTTCACCCACTCCATCGCAAATAGATCGTCATCCGACATTTCGCGGTATGCCAGCATCTGCTGCTGATTTTTATTCTCGATTTCGGGATGCATGGCGCGCGCCAGCGCCTTCGACGATTCTTTCGCCGCAATGCGGATGGCGCGGTACCAATGGTCGGCCACGTTCTGGCCGGGCTCGTTCGTCCTGAGTCTCGCCGACAAGTCCACGAACGTCGCCGCCATCTTTCCCCAGTCGCGAAACTTCAAAGCGCGCTTGCCCAGCCGGCATCCCGTAACCACGGCTACAGCATCGGTCGCGCAGCGGTCGATCTCAACGAACGTTACCAGACGCTTGCGATCTTTCCCCTGCGGATCGTCGACGCCCAGCTTCTGCAAGCCGAGCATCGCCAGGCGCACTCCCAGCACCTGCCCAGCGCAGAGATGTCCGTGAGCCTGTTCGGCATCGCGCAGATATTCGTCGAGAGATTTCACGGGAAGAAGCTATCAGCCGTCAGCTCTCAGCTTAACATTGGGGCACACTGCTTGGGCGCACACTACTTGCGGCGCCAGCGGATGCCATCCTTCGTGATTTCAACCAGAATCCCCGCTTCCGTCAGCTCCGCACGAATCGCATCGGATTTCTTGAAGTCGCGTGCGCCGCGCGCCGCTTTCATCTCCGCGACCTTCGCTTCAATGTCCACGTCCGACTGTTGCGCGGACTCAACGGCCTCGCGCAACTCGTCGCTAATATCCTTCTCGCGACCCTCGGTAGGCGCCCAGTCGAATACCTGCTTCATCTTCGGGCCATCATCGTCGTCGAGCACGGCAAAGATTTCGTCGAATTTCCCGAGCGCCGCCAGCAACGGTGCAACATCGTCTTTCTTCACTCCGCCACCGTCCAGCGCGACGTTCGCCTGCCGCACCATTTCAAAGATCGCGGCCTGCGCCTGCGCCGTATTGAGATCGTCGTCCAGCGCGGAGCGCATACGCTCCACGGTGTCGGCAGCCAGCTTTTGAATCTCCGGATTGGCTCCCGCTGCAAAATGGCCCGCCGTCAGCCGCGCACGAAAATTCCGCAGACGCTCCACCGACACCGCCGCCTGCCTGAGCCCATCAAACGTAAAGTTCAATTGATTCCTGTAGGGAACTGACGCCAGCAAATAGCGAAGCGACGATGGCTTATATCCCTTCAACACCAGATCGCGCAGCGTGAAAAAATTCCCCAGACTCTTCGACATCTTCTCGCCTTCGACCAGCAGAAAGCGGGCATGAAACCAGAAGTGCGCGAATGGCTTTCCAGTCAACGACTCCGACTGAGCAATTTCATTTTCGTGGTGCGGAAAAATCAGATCCTCGCCGCCGGCATGCAGATCGAAACTGTCGCCCAGTTCCTCCATCGACATCACCGAACACTCGAGGTGCCAGCCCGGCCGTCCGGGTCCGATCACCGTGTCCCACGACGCCTCGCCGGGCTTGGGAGCTTTCCACAGCGCAAAGTCGCGCGCGCTGTCCTTGTCGTATTCGTCAACATCCACGCGCGCCCCGTCGAGCATGCCGGAAAAATCTTTTTTCGAGAGCTTGCCATAGGCAGGAAATTTCGCAATGCGGAAATAATACGATCCGTCCTCGGTGCGATACGCGATGCCTTTGTCCACTAATTTGGCAACGAACTCGCCCATTTCGCCTATGTGTTCGGTGGCGCGCACCAAGGTCGGCTGTTCGATGCCGATGAGCGAGCAGTCTTCCAGAAATGCCTTCTCATATTTTGCCGTGTACTGCTGCACGCTCACGCCGTCACGAGCGGCATTGCGAATGATCTTGTCATCCACATCGGTAATGTTCATCGCGTGGCGCACGCTGTAGCCGCTCTGGCGAAGAAAGCGGCGCAAAAGATCGACGGCAATGAATGTACGGAAGTTGCCAATGTGTCCGTAGTCGTAAACCGTCGGACCGCAGGCATACATGCGAACTTCGCCATCGCGCAGCGTGCGAAAGTCCTCGATCTGCGCCGACATGGTGTTGTAAAGACGAAGAGCCATAAGTTGAATGCGGCTTGTACCCGATAAGAGAACCTAAAATTCTAGGGACGATTTGCAAGCCGGTCAAATTACCGTCAGACGGGCGGAGTTCGCGGAGCAGGCAGCACATGGGTATGGTTGCGCAACCGTTGCTGCACCAGAACTACATAGTGCAGCGCCGAAAGAATCGTAAACGCGAACGTGAGGAGCAGAAAAACGGTGCGCGCCATCTCCACCCAACCCCGCGGTTCAATCTCCAGCAGCAGCACGAAAAACACCGCGGCAATCTGCGAAAACGTATTGGCCTTGCCGAAAATGCTGGGCCGGAAATCCCGCAATCCTGCAATGGCGAACAGCACCGCGCTTGCCGCCAGAATCGAAATGTCGCGGCTGAACACCAGCACGGTAAATTTCCACGGAATCTTTTTCAGAATCGAAAGCACCAGGAACATCGTGCTGAGCAGCAGTTTGTCGGCAATCGGATCCAGATACTGCCCCAGCAGCGTCTGCTGATGCAGCGTGCGTGCCAGCAATCCGTCCAGGCCATCACTGAACCCGGCGATCACAAACACGATCAGCGCCCAAAGATACCGTCCCTCCACCAGATGAATCACAATGAAGGGAACAAAAATCATGCGCAGCAGCGTGAGCTGGTTGGGCGCGCTGAGGACTTGCGAGAGCTTCACTCATACTCCTTCGGTGCAACCGCATCATAGTCGCGCACAGGATCGGAAGTTCGCGGCGCAAGTGCGACCGAAGGCTGCAGGCCGGTCTTAGCCAGAAAGCGTTGCGAAAGCGACGGTAGATTCCCGTCGGGCAAATCCAGTTCCACGCGCTCAATGCGGTGCATCGCGAAGAACACGACTGCCGGGGTAAACGGTTCGCCGTCCCTCACCATCACCGTCAGGTCCTCAAACGAAGCCAGTTCTATTCCACTCAGACTCACTCCTGCGGGCGCAAGCGCCAGAATCATGCCCCAAAATTTCTCGCGCGGATTCGACAAAGTCGCAATCACCAGCGCCCCCGGCGAAAACGGTTCGTTTTGTCGAGCACGCCCCACCACGCTCTGGCCGCCGCCGTTTTCCATGCCTGTCTTTTCCATGGCAAGATTGTCGCTGGCCGAACCGCGCTTTGCAAATCCCTCCGTTTTATTGGACACTCAGCGAAACTTTGAGCGGCTCGCCATCTCCGGTATCCTTGGCGCAATGCCAGCAGCCGCGAACAACGCTCCGGCCATCGAATTTCGCAACGTCTCCTACGATGCAGGGGGCAGGGAAATTCTCGCCAGCTTGAATCTCGAAATCGCCCGAGGAGAAACCTTGATTCTGCTCGGGCGCAGCGGCTCGGGCAAAACCACCACGCTCAAACTGGTCAACCGTCTGCTTGAGCCGTCGTCGGGAGAGATTCTCGTCAACGGCGTATCGAATGATGTCGACATTATTCACCTCCGCCGCGGCATGGGCTACGTCATTCAGGATGTCGGCCTGTTTCCTCATCTCAACGTGGAACGCAACATTGGCCTCGTTCCAAAAATAGAGGGTTGGTCTGCGGAACGAATTCGCGCTCGCGTTCAGGAAATGCTGCAGCTCGTCGGGCTCGCTCCCGACATAGCATCGCGCTATCCGCACCAGCTCTCCGGAGGTCAACGCCAGCGCGTGGGCGTAGCTCGTGCGCTCGCCGCCAACCCTGCCATCCTTCTTATGGATGAGCCTTTCGGAGCCCTCGACCCGCTTACGCGCGACGAACTGCAGCGCGAATTCTCGGCCCTGCAACGCAGGCTCCGCAAGACGGTCGTCTTCGTTACCCACGATTTGCGCGAGGCTCTGCGTCTGGGCACACGCATCGCGCTGATGGAATCCGGAAAGCTGATCTCCGTTGCCTCGCCCGCCGATTTCCTGCGTTCTGCCGATCCGCTCGTCTCCGCTTACGTTCGCGCCTTCGGAGACGGTCTGGAATCCGCACTGGATCGAAGCAATTATGACCGAGGCACATCATGAACGTTGCCCGCTATATCCTGCAGAACCACACCCAGGTTCTCGATCTGACCTGGGAACACCTTTGGCTGGTCGGATTCTCCACGATTTTCGCCATGCTGATCGGCATCCCGCTCGGTATCCTGATCGCCCACCGCGCGCGCTTCAGCAAACCGGTCCTGGCCGGCGCAAACATCATTCAAACCATTCCCAGCCTGGCGCTTTTCGGCTTTCTGCTTCCGGTGCCCTGGCTCGGCGACCGCGCCGATCGTTTGGCTATTCTCGCGCTTACTCTCTACGCCCTCTTGCCTATCATTCGCAACACCTACACTGGCATCAAGGGAGTCGACCCCGCCGTACTCGAAGCTGGCCGCGGCATGGGACTCACGGAGTCTCAACTTCTGTTTCAGGTTGAGCTACCTTTATCAGTCAGCGTGATTCTCTCCGGCGTACGCGTTGCGGTTGTGATTTCCGTTGGCCTTGCCACCATCGCCGCCGCCATCGGCGCAGGCGGCCTGGGCGAATTTATTTTCCGCGGTCTGGCGATGGTCGATAACCGCGTGATCCTGGCCGGCGCGATTCCCGCTGCCGTTCTTGCGCTGGCCGCCGATCTTGCCATCGGATGGCTGGAGAATCGCCTGCGCCCATCATGAGACACGTTCTCCTCGCGGCTGGTTTCGCGGCCCTCGCAATATTCCTGGCGATGTTCGCGCTGTCGTGCGCCCCGTCGCATTCGGATCGGATTGTTGTTGGATCGAAAAACTTCACCGAGTCGTTCGTCCTGGGCGAACTCATCGCGCAGCAGATTGAGAATCACACGCGGCTAAAAGTGGAGCGGCGTTTCTATCTGGCCGGCACCTACATCTGCCAGCAGGCCATGCTCGCGGGACGAATCGATGTCTATCCCGAATACACGGGGACCGCGCTTACGGCGATTCTGAAGGAACAAAACAGCGGGATTAAATCGCAGGTCTACCAGCGCGTCAAGAGCGAATATGAACGGCGTTTTCAGCTTACGCTTGGTCCGGCGTTCGGTTTTAACGACACGTTTGCCATGGAGATTCGTGGCGAGGACGCGCGCCGCCTGGGCGTCAAAACGTTGTCGCAAGCCGCACAATTCGCTCCGCAATGGCGTGCCGGATTCGGCTATGAGTTCATGGAGCGTCCCGACGGCTATCGGGGACTTGCCGCAACTTATGGTCTGCGCTTCGCCGAGGCGCCTCGCGTCATGGATCTAGGTCTGCTTGCGCGCGCGTTGCAAGACCATCAAATTGATCTCGCGGCCGGCAACGCCACCGACGGCCTCATTGCTGCGATGGATCTTTTTGTCCTCGATGACGACCGGCACTACTTCCCTCCCTACGAAGCCGTGCCTGTGATTCGTGAGCAGACCGCGCAGCAGCATCCGGAAGTAGCCCGCGCTCTGGCGGCGCTTGACGACAAAATCTCCGACGCGGAAATGCAGCAGATGAACTACGCGGTCGATGGCCAGCATCGCGATGCGAAAGATGTCGTGCGCGACTTCTTGCAGCGAAAGGGACTCTGAACGAAGAATCTGAACGAGAATCCCGCGTCACGGCGCCAGTTCGGCAAGAAAGAATATGCACTTTCATCTGTGTTCCCCTTGGTGAAGGTGTTTGTCCCTGCCGATTCGGCGAAAGCCTTGCACCACAGAGGGCACAGAGGAACACGGAGGAAATTCATCGAGGAGCGAGACCTCTCGGGCTAAAGGCTCAGCGTTCCGCGCATGGTGAGCACCGCTTTTCCCTGCAGGATCACTCGATCCCCAGCCACCTCGCACCACAAATCCCCGCCACGTTCGGAGAGTTGCCGCGCATGCATGCGTGATCTCCCGAGTCGCACGCTCCAATACGGCGCGAGTACGCAATGGACAGAGCCCGTGACCGGATCTTCGGGCACGCCGTAGCTGGGGGCAAAGTAGCGGGATGCAAAATCGCCGACCGTGTCCGGCGCAGTGATGGCAACGGCAAAGGGATGAAGCCGCTTCAAAAGCTCAAGATTCGGTCGCAGGCTTTGAATTGCGCCGTTGTCCCCGAATACAGCGACATATGTGTCGTTTGCTTCGAAGATCTCAGCCGGGGTTGCTCCCAGAGCTTCTGCGAGTGCGGTCGGAGGCATGGTGCAAAGTTTCGGAGCGAACGCAGGAAAATCCATCGAAAGCAACGTTTCGTCGCGGCGAACGCCGAGCGTTCCGCCAAACCGAGTCTCAAAATGTACTGTATCCTTCGCGGGCTGCAACCACTCAAACACCACGTAGCCCGCAGCGAGGGTCGCGTGGCCGCATAACCGGACTTCGCAGAGCGGCGTAAACCAGCGCAAATCGTAGCGGTCGCCGCGCAGCACAAGAAACGCCGTGGCAGATAAATTGTTTTCGGCCGCGACCTTGCGCAACCATTCGTCATCTAACCAGCGGTCAAGCACGCAGACGGCTGCAGGATTACCGCGGAACGCGCGGTCGGTGAACGCGTCGACATGGAACAACGGGATACGCATCGGAGCGATTCTACCGTGCCGCCTATAGGTAGCCGAAAGGTTACGTATTTATGCGTAAATGGCTGGTCACGCATGATGCGTAACCGAGGAGCTACGCAAGTGCCTGCCGGTTTCATTTGCCTGACCGTGCGACGCGGTGATAGTCTGTGCACCCGCGTCGAACAGGCCCAAAATTTCGCAAGAGGAGGCCCTGCATGCTTACCGCTATCCACGACGTTGCCACTTCCCAACCCTTGCTCGATCGATTGCTCGACGCCCGCCGTCGAAGCGACGCGCTCTTCTCCATCGTGCGCCCCGGTTCGTTATACGATCGTCCGATTCCCGAGCGTCATCGCATCATCTTCTACATCGGGCACCTCGAGGCCTTTGATTGGAACCTTCTGCGCGATGTGCTTGGTTTGAGAAGCTTCCAGCCCGAGTTCGACAAGCTCTTTTCCTTCGGCATCGATCCCGTGGATGGAGGCCTGCCCGCGGATCAACCCGCAGACTGGCCTTCTCTGGGTGTGGTCCGCGAGTACCTCGGCAAGATTTGCGGCGCACTCGACGAAGCGCTTTCGTCGGCGATGCGTAACCCGGAAACTCACACCCGCGACGGTTTTGGCCTGGACACTCTGCTGCACGTCGCCATCGAGCACCGCCTGATGCACGTGGAGACTCTCGCCTACATGCTGCATCAGTTGCCGCTCAGCAGCAAAATTTCGCAAGCCAGCGACACGGTTCCGGCAAGCGCTTTGTTCACCCCGCGGATGATTGAGATTCCTGCGGGTGCAGCGACTCTGGGCCTCTTGCGCGATTCAGGAACGTTCGGATGGGACAATGAATTTGAAGCGCAATCAGTCGATGTTCCCGCACTTGAAATCGACCAGTTCATGGTGACCAATCGGCAGTTTCTCGAGTTCATGAATGCGGGCGGGTATGAAGACCGAGCGCACTGGGACAACGAAAGCTGGAATTGGAAAACCGCGCAGGCGGTCCTGCATCCTGTCTTCTGGACGAAAGCGAACGAGGGATGGATTCTGCGCACGATGTTTGACGAGATCGCGCTCCCGCTCGATTGGCCTGTGTACGTGAGCCATGCCGAAGCTTCGGCCTACGCGCGCTGGGCAGGGAAGTCGCTTCCTAGCGAAACGCAGTGGCAGCGTGCTGCATACGGTTCTCCCGATGGAACGGAGCGCGAGTATCCCTGGGGCAACGAAGCTCCGCTTTCACAGCGCGGCAACTTCGACTTGCATCGCTGGGATCCCGTGCCGGTAAATTATCACCCGCGAGGTCAGAGCGCGTTCGGAGTCCACGACATGCTCGGCAATGGCTGGGAGTGGACTTCCACTCCGTTTGCTCCGCTGCCCGGATTTGAGGCTTTTCCGTTCTATTCCGGCTATTCCGCCAATTTTTTCGATGGCAAACACTTTGTGATGAAAGGCGGATCGCCGCGCACCGCCGCTTGCATGCTGCGGCCAACGTTCCGCAACTGGTTCCAGGCGCACTACCAATACGTGTATGCGGGATTTCGCTGCACCAATAGCTGATCGAAGGAGTCACCATGCTCGTCCACGCTATTCCCCAAGATGTTGGTTACGAGTTTGCCGCCGACGTGCGCGACGGACTCGCGCGTTCTGGACAGAAAGAACTTCCCTCAAAGTATCTCTATGACGATGTGGGTTCCGCACTGTTTGAAGTCATCAGCCACTTGCCGGAGTACGGCCTGACGCGTGCCGATGAACGTTTGTTGCGCCGTTACGCTCGCGAGATTGTCGACCGCGTTCCCGGACCGGTCGCGGTTGCCGAACTCGGTAGTGGAAGCGGCCGCAAGACGCGCTGGCTGCTGGAAGCTTTTTGCCGCCGCCAGCATACGTCGTATTATCCCGTCGAATTGTCGCATTCGGCGCTGGTGATGTGCGAGCGCGAGCTCAGCGACATTGACGCGATTTCCATCGTCGGGTTCGAACGCGAATATCTCGACGGCCTGCTCGAAGTCGCAGCCTACCGTCGTACGGGGCAACATCTGTTCGTACTGTTCCTCGGCAGCACCATCGGCAACTTCGATCGCCTCGCCGGAGTCAAGTTTCTTTCGGAAGTCCGCCGCATTCTGCAGCCGGGAGATTCGCTCCTGCTCGGCACGGATCTGGAAAAATCGGAAGCGCAATTGCTGGGCGCATACGACGACGAGCTCGGCGTCACCGCCGCCTTCAATCTGAATCTGCTGGTCCGCGTCAATCGCGAACTGGAGGCGGATTTCGATCTCGCCCATTTCCGGCACGTCGCGCGCATCAATCATGAGGCGCGCAGCGTCGAAATGCATTTGCAATCCACGCGGCGGCAGATCGTCAGCATTCCGAAGGCGGAGATTGTTGTAGAGTTTCAGGATCAGGAAACTATCTGGACAGAAAGCAGCCACAAGTACTCGGCGGAAGAAATGTTTGAGACCGCCCGGGCCGCCGGCTTCCGCTGCGAAGTGCAGTGGATCGACGATCAATGGCCTTTTGCTGAAAATTTGCTCGTAGCCGAATAGATTGCGACTGCCTGGAGAAAACGATGCCGAACGAATGCACGCACCTGGATCAAATCAAAGTCCGCCACACTAAAACTCATGTTTGCGAAGATTGCGTGAAGACCGGCGACACCTGGGTCCACCTGCGCATGTGCCTGGTCTGCGGCCACGTGGGCTGTTGCGACTCGTCGAAGAACAAGCATGCCACCAAACATTTTCATCAGTCGCAACATCCGCTGATGCGCTCGATTGAGCCGGGCGAATCCTGGATGTGGTGCTACGTCGACGAGATGTACCCAATGGCCGCGTAGATGGACGTTCATCTGGTCGATGGCACCTATGAATTATTCCGCTATTTTTTCGCGGTGCCGCCCGCGCAGGATGCCAGCGGCCAGGAGATCGGCGCGGTTCGCGGCGTTGCTTCCTCCATCTTTTCGATGATCGAATCCGGCGCCACGCACATCGGCGTCGCCACCGATCATGTCGTGGAATCGTTTCGCAACCAGCTCTATCCCGGATACAAAACCGGCGAAGGCGTTGCCCCGGAACTGCTCTCGCAATTTCCGATTCTCGAAGAAGCGCTCGCCGCCATGGGCGTGCGAGTGTGGCCCATGATCGAGTTTGAGGCCGATGATGCGCTCGCCTCCGCCGCCGCACGATCGCAGCAAGATGACCGCGCCCAGCGCATCTTCATCTGCACGCCAGATAAGGATTTGAGTCAATGCGTTTCCGGCACGCGCGTGGTGCAGTTGGACCGCCGTCAAAATATCATTCGGGACGAAGCCGGAGTGGAAGCGAAGTTCGGCGTCAAGCCCGAATCGATTCCTGACTACCTCGCACTCGTCGGCGACAGCGCCGACGGTTATCCCGGCATCGCGGGCTGGGGCGCGAAAACCGCGGCCGCAATTCTGTCCCGATACATCCATCTGGAAGCGATTCCCCGAGATTGGCGAGTCTGGGGTCCATCTGTCCGCCGCGCGGAAACTCTCGCGGGAACACTTTTCCGCGCGTGGGACGATGCTCTGCTGTTCCGAACGCTCGCCACTCTGCGTCGCGATGCGCCCGTGTTTGAAACCGTGGACGAACTTCGCTGGACCGGCCCGCGCCCCGAATTCCAAGCCTTCTGCCAGCGCATGAAGAGCCCCGCGTTGTATGACCGCGTTGTGGGCTGGGCCGCCCGTTCCTGATTTATTTGCGGAGTGTGATGGAGTCAGCTGAGACGCGAACGACGAGGTTAACGCTAGCTTCCCAGAAAGTCAGTGAGATCTTATTTCGGTTGAGATATCGATACCTCGGGTTGGCCGGACAACTTGCCGATCAGCGCCAAGAGTTCATTGTCATTCCAGGGCTTCTGTATAAAAGCCTTGGCCCCAAGCTGTAGCGCGCGTTCTTTGTTTGCGGGAAGGTCGCGCCCGGAAACAACGATCACAGGGATCATTGCGAGTTGCATGTTGACCCGCAATCTCTCCAAAACGACGAAGCCATCCCCTGCAGGCAGACCAAGATCGAGCACGATCACGTCGGGCAGACACTTACGCGCTTCGGTGATCGCGCACATGGCATCCGCGGCGAAGAAAGTGTCGTAGTGGTTGGCCCTCAACAGGACGTTATATCCGAGACGAACGTCGGCGTCGTCCTCAACAATGAGAATCTTCTTGTTGCTCATAACACACCCTCCATTTGAGACTTGATCGATTTTTCCAGACTCGACGCCATGGTTGTGACCATGTTTTCCAGGGACGAGCCTCCCTCCAGAGGAAACGGTTTCAGCATGGTGTAGGTAACCGAAAGAGTCAGGTCGTTTCGCTTCAAGCGGGGAAGACAGTCGAATTGCTCGCGAATTCTCCTGGCCAGTACCGATGCCCCGTTCTCGTCGGCAAAGGCCGCGACAAAGAAGCGCACGCCTTCCGCGCCGTAACTCATTTTCGGCAGAAGCACATCCAGATTGGGCAGCAAACAGCGTTGCACCAGGTCGCGGACTTCCTGGCGCCACTCCTGTTGGGAATCCAAATTTCCGCCGTTCCCAAAGGCAATCTCTGCCACCACCAGAGCCACCGATTCCGCCGGCCAGCGCTGGTCCTTGAGTAGTGGCGCGATTACGTTGTTCAGCGAGAACACCGGGAGTGTGAAGGAAAACGTACTGCCTTCCTGCGGCTGGCTCTTTACCCAGATCTCTCCGCCTTGTCGTGTCACCAACTCTTTGCAGATGAACAAGCCAAGCCCCAGGCCCTTGCGGCTGGCTTGGCTGGCTTGCTCAACCTGGTAAAGGCGTTCGAAAATTCGCTCGCTTGCTTCCGCGCTCATACCGCATCCGGTGTCGGACACTTCGAGCACCACGAACCCAGGATCCCGCTGCAGCAGCCTGGCTCGAACTCTCACAGCTCCGCCCTTGGGGGTAAACTTTATGGCGTTATCCAGCAGGATAATCAGGATCTGGCGCAATCGTGTCTGGTCCGCATGCACCGGAGGCAGGCCGGGCGGCAGTTCGGAAACAAGACTTACCCCTTTGGCTTCGGAGCTTACCCGGAGCGTATTCAGGCTGTCGGTGACCGCATCCGAAGCCGAAGCGTTCTCCGGTTCAACGCTGAGTTTCCCAGCTTCCGCCCGCGTGACGTCCAGTAGGTCGTTAATCATCGATTGCAGTTGCTGGATATTCTTCAGGACGATCTGCTGGTACTCGCGTTGCTCTTTATTTAACTCGCCCGCCAATCCACCCAGCAGAATGGTCGTAAACTGCTTGATGGCGGTGAGCGGCGAGCGCAGCTCATGGGAGACGTGCGACAGGAATTCGTCTTTAAAGCGAATCTGATCTTTGGCGCCCTGTTCCAAAGCCTCCTGAGCCCGCTTGCGTTCCGTAATGTCCATGTTGACGCCGATCATGCGCGTTACGTTTGCCTGATCATCAAGAAGTGTTCGCTGAATCACAGAGATATTTCTCGGCGAGCCGTCCGGCAGAATGATGCGGAATTCTGCCGATCCCTCGCCCTTTTCCTCAATCGCCTTTCGCAGGTTCTCTTCAACCGCAGGCAGATCCTCGGGCAGTACCGTCGCCGCCCATTTTTCATACGGCATAGGAACCACCGGCGCGATGCCGTAGATTTCAAACATCGTGGCATCCCAGATCACCCTGTTGCTGGCCAGTTCCCATTCCCAGACCCCCACCTTGGCGATCGCCGTGGCCAGCGACAGGCGTTGGCTCAGCAACGCCAGCTTGAGCTCCGCCTCTTGCCGGTCCGTGACGTCGGTGTTCGTCCCGAACCAGCGCAACACCTTGCCCTCGGCATCGCGAACCGGAACCGCCCGCGAGAGAAACCAGCGGTATTTGCCATCCCGCCCTCGCAGGGGAAAGGTGTCTTCCCAGGTTTCGCCGGTGCTGAAACATCGGCTGATCTTGTCCACAACCCCTTGCACATGATCTGGGTGATGAACCTTCTGCCAGCCCCAGCCCACTATTTCCTCCAAGGTCGTGCCGGTGTATTCAAACCAGCGCTGGTTGTACCAGAAGATGTCACCTTTCTCATTCGCCATCCAGGCCAACTGCGAAATGCTGTTCGCCAGGGTGCTGAAACGGGTCTCGCCTTCGCGCAGGGCGGCCTCGGCAAGATCGCGAGCCGCAGAGTCACGCCGAACGGTCCAACCCGCTCCCACGGCGATCAACACTGCCAGCAAAGTTCCAAGAATCACGATTGCTTCGGTCTGTTCCACCCGCCGTTTGGAATCGGCGATGCGCAGCGCAAGCAAGCGCAGTTCTTCGCCTTCCATCTTGCGAACCATCGCTTCAAACTCACTCATGAGCTGCTGACCCGGCCCGCCTCGAATCATTTCCGCGGCCTCTTGCGGGCCTTTGTTCCGGCGTAGAGCAATGATCAGCTCTGCCCGCTGCATCTTTTGCGAAGCTAGCCTGGCAAGCTCAGGCAATTGGCGCTGCTGTGCCGGGTTATCCAGCGTTAAGTTACCAATGGTTATTTGGTCCTGCACCGTTCTTGACGAGCTGGCGCGAAGAGTCTCAACATAGGATTCCTTGCCGGTCAATACAAATCCGCGGACACTCGATTCGACATTATTCAAAGCGAAGAGCAAATCCTGAAGATTCTCGATAACCTCGTGAGTGTGCCGCACCCACCGGTCGCTTTCACTGGACGCCACCAGGCCGCGATAGGAGACGCAGCCCACTACAAACAAAGCCAAAATCGCCGCCCCGAACGCGACTTCTACCTTCCGGTTAAAGTGAGACGAGGTCTTCAATTTCACCTGAATGTCCGACGACCCATAGCTCTCAGGATTTCTTCCTTTGTGGATCTGCCGCGCCCTCAGGTCGGACCGCGACCAGAGCTAGCTCAGCAGCCACAGGCTAAGGCTACCCCGACAGCCAATCGGTACCTACCCACTTCGGTATGGGGGCTTATTACTTGTGGGTCGGAGCTTCCCACGTTGGGAAATTCCCATTCGGTCCGCGCCGACAGGGGAGAGTGCGTCATTGACCTCGAGGCAATAGGGCTGCTGGTCTTTACCCCCGCGCGATTGCAGTCGTAGAAGGCGTCCTTCCGTTCCCAAATGTTCCCTGATAAACTCGGAAGCAGTGTAGGCCCGTAGCTCAGTTGGTCCAGAGCGCTTCCTTGACACGGAAGAGGTCGATGGTTCGAATCCATTCGGGCCTACCATCCAAGCCGCCAGTCCCTCGCGGCGCTCAAGAATTCGGCACGCGGCTCAGCCTGCGCGTAAACGCCCCAACTTCGAATCCATTCGGGTCTACCACATACCTCGATGGTTTAATGGGTGAGCGATAGAGCGTCTTGCTATCGCTCATAAAATGCAACAGTTATGAGCGATAGAAAGATCGTCTATCGCTCTGTTCTGCCGCCTTTATTCGAATACATCGGATGAAGGTCGGCCCGGATTCCGCCCCAAGTTCTCTTCTGACCCTGAGCAATTTCGCCTGATTCCTCCGCTTATAGATATGAAAGGCGAACGAACCAAATTCATCTCAGGAGGACACGACCATGTCAGCTATCACAACCCCAGCAGCCCCCATGCAGCAGCCCGGAATCGACGTGCGCGAGCTCAAGCGCGCTGCGGCTAAAAAAGAGATTTTCAGTGGTTTGAAAATGGTGGCCATCGGCGCCGTGATCACCGGCGTTACCTTTGCGATCGCGTCTCCGGGAGGGTTCTACCTGATTTCTTTCGCTCCGCTGTTCGGCGTGTTCCACACGCTCCACGGACTGTACAAGCTGGCGACCGCGTAAGAGGGAACCGGTCGCCCTTGTTCAGCTAAGTCTGTTCAGCTAAGTCTGTTCAGCTAAGTCTGTTCAGCTAAGTCTGTTCAGCTAAGTTTGTTCAGCTAAGTTTGTTCAGTTAAATGTGTTCAGCGAATCCGTTTCAGCGAATTTACCCGGCTGAGTGGTTGGGCAACAGAATGCCGGTTTGAACCCGCACCAAATAAAAAGGCGCTCCGCATGCACGGAGCGCCTAAATGTTTCAATCCGCATAGCTCTTCAGTTCGCGGCCGCACTCACCGTCAACGTGAACGAATAAGTGGTGGTGACCGGAGCAGCGCCGCCCGTGGTGGCGTTCACCGTGACGGTCGAACTGCCGACCGGCGTGCCGCTATTTCCTCCGCCGCCTCCGCTGTTCCCGCTTCCGCCGCAGGAGCCCAGCCACAGGGTCGAGGCTCCCAGCACCAGGATCAGGCCCAGCATTCGCATGCCGTTGAGCTTGCCAGTCAAAGACCGCTTGTGCGAGCCCACCACGAAAATGATCCCCAGCAGCCCGGGCAGCAAGGCCATCGAGAACAGATTCGCTCCGCGACTGGCTTTTGCAGTCGGCGCGGTGGTGATGACGTTCAGTGTCACCGAGGTCGCGCTGGTGATGACGGGCGCGGTGGTGCCATTGAACTGGCATAGCGACTCGGTGGGCAGGCCCGAGCAGGTATAGGTAACCGGCAGTACCGTCGATGAAGTCTGACTGTTGACGAATCCAGTGGTTGAGCTCACCGCGAGGTTCGCGGTGCCCGTTTGCCCTTGCGTCACGCCCATCGTTCCGCCGGACAGATTTGAGGTCACCGAGAAGGTCTCAGTGGTCGCCGTGACCTGCAGGCTGACCGTGGTGGATTGCGTAGCGGCCCCCGACGCGGTGCCGGTGACTGTAACCGTCGACGTGGCCGCGGCCGCGTTCGGCTGCGTGCTGATGGTTAGAGTGCTCGTCCAGCTGTTGCTGGACGAAACGGCGGCGGGGTTGAAGCTGCACGATGTATCTTGCGGGGCTCCCGTGCACCCCAGAGTGACCGTTCCGCTGAATCCGTTCAGCGGCGTGATGGTAACGGTCGTAGTCGTCGAACTGCCCGCCGCTACACTGGTCGGGCTTAAAGAACCTGCGGCCACGCTGAAGTTGACCACCGTCGCGGCCCAGGCGACGGCCAGGTTGTTGGCGTCCACCGACCCGAGACCGGTGACAAGGTTGTAGCCGGTGGCGCTGTCAGCGTTCGAGGCCTGATATCCGAAAATCCCCGAGGACGGGCAAACCAGAGATTCAGGCCACGGCTGCGCCGGCGTATCCGCCTCGCAGTAGACGTTGTTGTCGCCAGTGTCCGTCTTGTGATAAGCCCCGTTGGATGGAGTCTTTGCCAGTTGATAAAGGGTGGGATTGATGTTTCCCAAGCCGGCCGCGGACGACCCCGCCAGATACTGATTGATCAGCGTAACGATGCCCGCAAATACCGGCGTCGAAGCCGACGTGCCGCCTACCAGCGAAGGGGCCGGGCACGGTGATGTTCCCGAAGGTCCACAAGTGGCGTTGCTGGGATCGGTCTCGGACAGCGCAGCCTGGATTCCCGAAGCGCAGGTGCTGGTCGTGCTCGCGCTGTCGCTAAACCACGCTTCCTCCGGCGTGCAGAAGATGTATCCCGGAAAGTTCGGCGAGGCCGCCAGGGCAACGTCGGGAGAGAATCGTACAGCCGCCTGACCTGAAATCGTCACGGTTTGCCACGAAGGCTGCGGGAAGCCGGAAACGCAATCCGAAAAATCGGAAGTTTGTTCGGCACAGTTGCTGGGACCGCCGCCTGTGGCCACGATGGCGTAGCATTCCTGCCAACCCTGTTGGCCAGTCGGGCACGTTCCCCCGTAATCGCCATAGGCTGTTTCCAACTCCTCGTCATCGTTCCAAGCGGTTTCCGGAAGTGGCGGATTCTGTGCGCTTCCACCATCGCCGTTCGAGTTGTTCGAGGTGGCCCAGTAGGTGCTGCTGAAGCCGGTTGGATAAGAAATTGCCGTTCCGCCCACACCCGTGACCTCTGGGCTGCTGGCCGGGTAGCTCACCGCCAACCCACCGACGGCAAGATTGCTGGTCTCGGAATTCTGTGATCCGTCGCACGCAGCCGCACCGCTGTCGCCGCTCGAGTTCATAAAGGTAATGCCTTCGCTGTTGGCCTTCATGAGTTCGGTTTCATCGGCGCCGGGCCCACCGGCTCCCGCGTCTCCTTGGGAAATCAGAACATCGTTGTCCCCGAATTCACAGGTGCCGTAGCTCATGCTGATGACCGGCGCTGTAACGTTGTCCACAGCGTGATACCAGGCGTTCCATACGCCGCCGAATACTGATTCCCCGGTCTGGTTGACTGGCGCGTTCACAAAAATGATTTGCGCATTACGCGCCACTGACATTGACCATTCAATGTCGAGGTCGGATTCGGTCAGGTCGCCCAGGGAGGGCGTAAGCGGATCGGTGTTGCCCGTCCCCAGCACCAGCACGTATTTGAAGTTGCCGCTAGTGCAGGACGTTACCACGCCGGTTGCGCAATTACTTCCATTGCACGTGCAGGTGATGGTCGTGCCGGAACTGGACGAAGAGAAAGCGCCGGAAAACCCGCCGCGGAAATCGTTGATGTCAGTAATGAAAATGTCGGTTTGGCCGATAATCGCGAGTTTCTGGCCGGTGCCATCGATCCCCGAGTCATACAGCGTGTTGATGTCGTACATGGTCGCGATATCGCCGGGCGCGAGAAAATCCGCGGGAGCCGGCGCGCTGAAAATCGGATCATAATAGAGCGGGTGTTTGTTTCGGACCGCGCGCGGTTTAAGAAAGAAGTCGTCCAGCCCGCGGATGCCGGTCACGATTCCCGCCAGCGCGGCGGGAATTTTGGGCGAGGTGGCGTTGGCCACGTGCTTCTCGCCATTCACATTAAACTTGTGGATCTCAGTGCCGAACGCCTGCTCAATCTGCGCCGCGGTTCCGCTGAACGTGATCCAGTTGCGTCCGCGGGCCACATACCCGACGGTGAACCCCTGCGCTTTCAGCCAGGCGGTGATTTTCGTGACGTCGTTCGGGCTCAGGCCGAAGCGGTCGGCCCATTCCTCTGGCGTCAGCCATTTGTGGTAGTTCGGCGATTTGCGATCTTGCTGCTCAGCCAGCAGTTGCTGCAATGCCTTGGTCTGAGCGGGGGTGGGCGTGGTTAACAGCGACACCGTTCCAAAACGCAGCTCGGGGTTGGCTGGTCCCTGATCGTATTTCGGCAGCGCCTTGCGATTTACATTGCCCTGAAGCGTAACGGTCGGGCCGCCGCTCAAACTGCGGCTGATGCGATCCGACGTCGCCGCTGATAGCAAATTGGGGAATACCAAGGCGGTCAATAGAAGACACGCCAGCCCGCTTCTCTCCGCAAATCCTCTCGACATAAGACGCTCCAGATCGGCCAATGTGACTAGGTGGTTGTCTAACCTTATACCGCCCTCATTCCTTCGATCAAGCCCAGTGTGCCGAAGGTTGCACGGGCGATGATTGACATGGCCCGATTTGGCACAGACCGGGCCGAGAGCTGAGAGGCATGTAATTTGAGTGTCCTTGTCGTTCCCTCGCCTGTCACCGTACAGGCGACGGCAAACAGCAGGTTCCTCACCGGTGCTTCGCGCCGGTTCGGAATGACATCTTGAAGTTAGGACACTACCGTAGTTCGCGCGCCCCCGCTTTCCGCGTATACTGCCCACCGTCCCTGGATGACCAACGCCGACGCCTCCAAACCTCGCCTTGCTTATATCGACTGGATGCGGGGACTCGCCTGCCTGCTGATGTTTCAGACCCACTGCTATGACTCCTGGCTGGGAGGCTCCGCCCGCCTCAGCCGGTTCTTCATGTATTCGCAGTTGGGCGGGACGTTTCCTGCGCCGCTCTTTCTTTTTCTGGCGGGTATCTCGTTCGCGCTGGTTACGGAAAAGCTTCACCGCAAGAGTCTATCGGCGGAGCAGATTGCCCGGTCCACCATCCGCCGCGGCGCGGAGATCTTAGCCTTCGGCCTGCTGTTTCGCCTGCAGGAATACATACTCGGTTGGGGCTGGTCGCCGAAAACGGATATGCTCCGCGTCGATATTCTCAACAACATTGGCGTTTCCATGATGCTGATGGGCGTGCTGTGCTGGGCAGTTTTTGGCTTGCGTGGCGCGGGCGCGCATGGCGCGGGCACTCATGCCCGCGAGCGCTTGCCACGCCCGGTGTTAGTTGCAGCCGCAGCAGGGATTGCATCGCTGATCTCGCTGTTAACCCCGCTTCTCTGGACCATCTGGCGCCCTGACTGGCTTCCCTGGCCGATCGAGTCCTACATCAACGGCGTGCACAACCTGGGCACACCGCAATCCGGGCTGTTTCCCATCTTTCCCTGGACCGGCTTCGCGTTCGCCGGCCTGGCCATCGGATTCATCCTGCAGAGCGAATGGACGCACGCGCGGGAAGCCCCGGTCTTTCTTTCTCTCGGCGTATTGGGCCTCATTCTGATCGAACTTTCCCGCTGGCTCGATTCTCTGTCCCTGCAGCTTTATCCCGCCTACGACTACTGGCACACCAGCCCCGACTTTTTTCTGATTCGCGTAGGAATGTTGCTGGTGATTCTGGCCGCGAGCTACATCTGGTGCCGCTGGGGATTGGGCCAGTGGGGCTTCAGTCCACTCATTCAACTCGGTCAAGCATCCCTGCTGGTCTACTGGGTGCACATTGAATTCGTATACGGACGCCTCTCCATCCTCCACAAACACGGCGTCGGAATTCGTGCGGCGTCGGTCGGGCTGCTGATCATCTTTCTCGGCATGCTGGCTCTGGCCTACGTTCGCACCCACTACAAGGGATGGAGGCAAAAGAGCCGCCAGCCTATCACGGCGTAGCGCCGCCTAAGTCTACCCGCCCTTGTCATGCACCCATGCAGCATGCTAAGGTGCGCCCTTCCGCAGTTTTGCGGATCGAACGTTACGCATCCCATAAAAGCGCTTTCCAGCGCAAAGGAACCCGCCGATGAGCAGCCCCGAGTCCGCTCCTAAAAAACACACGCCCTTCGTCCCGGAAACCATGCAGATGAAGGAGTTCACGCTGCGCGCCCTGTTGCTCGGGCTGTTGCTCACTATCGTTCTGGGCGCGGCCAACGCCTATCTCGGGCTGCGGGCCGGCATCACCATCGCCGCCACCTATCCCGCTGCGGTCATCGCCATGGCCGCGATGCGGGCCTGGAAAGGATCGCTGCTTGAAGAAAACATCGCCCGCACCGCCGGATCGATTGGTGAATCCGTGGCCGCCGGAGCCATCTTCACCATCCCCGCGTTTCTTCTCGCCAAGGTCTGGCCTTCGTTTCGTCCGGGCGACGCCTACTGGAAATCGACCGCGCTGATCATGGTGGGCAGTATTCTCGGCGTGCTTTTCATTTCTCTGGTACGCCGAGCGATGGTCGAAGACCCGGAGTTGCCATTCCCCGAGTCGGTGGCCGCTTCCGAAATCCACAAAGCCGGTCGGCGCGGCGCGCAGGCCGCGAAATACTTGTTCTGGAACATCGGCGTCGGCGGCGTGGTTTACATGCTCGGGAAGTTCGGTCTGTTCGCCGCCGATCAGGACATCAGCGTCGCCACCGGCAGGCTCGGCCACAGCCAGGTGCGCCTGGGCGCACTGGGTACTTCGCGCATCGTGCCTGCCGGAGGCACCAGCCTATTCGCCGCTCCCAGCGTTAGTCCCGCTTATCTCGGAGTGGGCTACATCATCGGCGTGCGCCTGGCCTCCATTCAATTCGCCGGAAGCGTCATCGCCTGGGGGCTGATGGTTCCGCTGCTGATTTTCCTGATGGGCCCGCAGCTTCGCCAATTCATTCCCGCCGACACGCCCGAGAACTGGGCCGCCATCGCCGACGCCGTCTGGCGTTACATCGTACGCCCCATCGCCGTCGGAGGCATGCTGGTGGGCGCGGCCTACACGCTGTTCAAAATGCGCAGCAGCCTCACCGCAGGACTGGGCAAGGCCTTCCGCGATCTGGGGCAAACTGCCGACGATCAGGCCAAACTGGCCCGCACCGAGCGCTACATGAGCTCGAAAGTAGTGTTCGGATTGATCGCGCTCATGTTCGTCCTGATGTGCGTGCTTTACGTCAAGCTTTCCGGCCTGTTCCTGCCCGCGATTCTGGCGGCGGTGGTCATGCTGATGGTCGGATTTGTCTTCGCCGCCGTCTCCGGCAATCTGGTCGGCTTTATCGGATCTTCCAACAATCCCATCTCCGGCCTCACCCTGTCCACGCTCCTCATTGCCGCGCTGCTCATGGTCGGCCTGGGCGTTTCCGGACCCTCCGGCATTGCGGCCGTGCTCGGAGTTGCGGCGGTGGTCTGTGTTTCCTCGGCCGTCTCCGGCGAACTGCTACAGGATTTTAAAGTCGGCTACATTCTTGGCGGCACGCCGCAGAAGATTCAGATGGCGGAATTGATCGCCGTGGTCGTCGCCAGCCTGGTCATGTACTGGCCGCTGATGCTGCTGCACGAAGGCAGCATTCGCGCCGGAGGCGTCGGTTTTGGCGGCCCAGAGCTTCCCGCTCCCCAGGCCGGACTCATGGCCACGCTGGCCGTTGGCATCGTCGGCAAAGATATGCCCTGGCCCCTGGTAGTGGTGGGCATCGTCTTCGGCATCGCCATGATCATGATGCAGGTGAAAAGCCCCATGCTCGTAGCCGTGGGCATGTATCTGCCCTTCGGAACGACGGCGGCGATTTTCGTCGGCGGCGTCTTCCGTACCGTCGGCGACTGGCTGGCCAACCGCCGCAACTTGAATCACGCGCAGAAAGCCCGCGTAGAAAATGCCGGAGTGCTGGTTGCGTCGGGATTGATCGCCGGCGAAGCCATTCTCGGACTGATGTGGGCTGGATTGCAGTTCGCGCCCAAGTGGGCGCGGCCCCAGGTGTTCGGGAATCCTTCCTATCTGGTGGGAGGCATGATCTTCATGGCGGGACTCGCCGCGCTGATGATCTTCCTGCCGCTCACCGCCGCGGGCGATCCCAGCGAACCCGCCCCGCCGACCGCGATGATGTAGGGTTTGATGTGGCGCGGGCGCCCCCGCCCGCGCACTGTGGAGACTGTGGTCGCGGGCACTCCTGCCCGCGCCTCTGTGTTCCTCCGTGCCCTCTGTGGTTTAGTGTTTCTAAATGCCAGTCCCGGAAAACATCGCGGCCATCCGCGAACGCATTCAGTCTGCTGCGCGCCGTGCCGGCCGCAGCGAATCTGAAATCGCGCTGCTGGCCGTGACCAAGACTCATCCCCCGGAATCAATTCGCGAAGCCTACGCCGCCGGCCTTCGCCTGTTCGGCGAAAACCGCGTGCAGGAATTCGCAGGGAAAACCGGCGCGCTCGCTGACCTCTCCGCCGCCGAGTGGCACATGATCGGACATCTGCAAACCAACAAAGCCGGGCGCGCAGCGGAGTTATTCACTGCCATCGATTCCGTCGATTCGGTCAAGCTTGCCGACAAGCTCAACTCGGCCGCTCTCGCAGTCAACAAAAAACTCAGCATCTTGATCGAGATCAACGTCGGCGGAGAATCTGCCAAGAGCGGCGTTGCTCCAGACTCTCACGAACTCGAAGATCTTCTTCAAGCCGCCCCGCGCTTCGAAGCCCTCGAGTTCCGCGGCCTCATGACCGTCCCTCCGTTCACCGACGATCCCCAACACGCCCGTCCCTATTTTCACCGGCTGCGTGAGCTTCGCGAAGCGATTGCCGCGCGACATCTGCCGTCCATCAATCTGGACACACTTTCTATGGGCATGTCCCACGACTTTGAAGTTGCCATCGAAGAAGGATCCACTTGTGTCCGCGTGGGCACCGCTATCTTCGGCGAACGGGCGACCTATCCGCGTTAGCTGTCCATAACATCCCAATATTTTCGAGATTCGGTGCGCAAATCCAGCTTCAATTTACGCTTATTTATTAGGGGCAGTGTGCCCAAATAGTCGCGGAGTTGCATAACGTCTGGCAGCCATTAATCGCGCAAACTGAATCGCAAGTTTCGTGGGCACATCCGTTCCTACCAAGCGAGGTGAGCGATGAAAAACTTTCAGTTAGTCGCGATTAACGTAGCGTTCCTGATGCTGGTCACGGTTGCTTGCACGAGCGATGGCGGCAACCTGATCTCCGAGGCTTCGACGGTTCACGCCTCAGGTCCGAACAAAACCCTGCGCGCCTTCCGCTCGGATCAGGAACTCTCCACCTTTCTTCGCGACCTTGCCGATAGACAGGAAAAGGAACGCGCACGGAACGAGACGCATTCCTTCCATCCGTTCGCCGGCGCGACCCAATCCGCGCCCATGCCCAGCGCGCCCGCAACTTCCGGGGCAGTTGGCCAGGCCAGTCGAAGCACAGGCGCGGACGAATCCGTCACCAACGTGCAACATGCCGGCGTCGACGAAGGTTCCATCGTCAAGCTGCATGGCAATCATCTGGTAGTGTTGCGCCGCGGCCGCTTGTTCACCGTCGCCATTGGCGGCAACGCTCTTGCTCCCATCTCTTGCGTGGATGCCTTTGGCCCCGATATCGACCCCGACGGCACCTGGTATGACGAAATGCTGGTGTCGCAGGATACGGTCGTCGTGATCGGCTACAGCTACCAGCGCGGAGGAACCGAAGTCGGCCTGTTTCGCATTGATCCCGCGGGCAAGCTCGCTTATCAGTCGACCTATCATCTGCGGTCGAACGATTACTATTCGTCGCGCAACTACGCCAGCCGCCTGATCGGCAACAAGCTTATTTTCTATACGCCGCTGAATCTGTACGCGCGCAATCCCTATGAGGCTTTTCCAGCCGTGCGCAAATGGCATAAGGGAGCCACTGACTCCGAGTTCCACCGCATTCTTTCTGCAACGCAGGTTTATCGCGCGGAAGGTTCATTCGATCTCGTCTCCGGTTCGGCCCTGCACACCGTGACCACCTGCGATTTGTCGTCCGGCGATTTCGACTGCAAGGCTACATCGGTCATCGGACCTCCCGGCCGTGTGTTCTACGTTTCGCCGCAGGCAGTTTACGTCTGGGTTACGGGGCGACCGTACCATCCCATGAACTCGAAGGACGCAAACCTGGCCAACGCCATGGTCTATCGCATGCCGCTCGATGGCTCCAGCCCCACCGCGATCTCAGTGTCGGGCAGCCCGGTGGATCAATTCTCGTTTCTCGAAAGTGAAGACGGATATCTGAACGTCCTGGTGCGTTCGGCGAGTTCCGGAGACGGCATGTGGAATGCCGAGCGCGCCTCCGGTGGCATGGCGCTGATGAGGATATCGTTGGATCGCTTCTCCGACGGCAGCGAAGCCGTTCCTGAGAGCGCCTACCGAGAGCTTCCCGCGCCGCAGGGCTACGCGTTCCAAAACCGCTTCGTCGGAGATTATCTGCTGTACGGCGCCGGCAGCGGCTGGGGCGATCCGCAGCAAGCCGAGCGGTCCACGCTGTACGCGGTGCGCTGGTCGAACGGCGATCTGCACAGAGTCAGGTTGACTCATGGCATCGATCGCATCGAACAGATGGGCTCCGCCGCTGTAGTTGTCGGCACCGACGGTGACGATTTGCACTTCAGCTCGATCAGCCTGGGCAGCTCGCCGGGGGAAGAAAGCGACTACATCCGCAGGGGCGCATCGCAGGGCGAACTGCGCAGTCACGGCTTCTTCTACAAACCGGACGGCGCGAATTCCGGAATGCTCGGCCTGCCCATCAGCGTGCCCGGACGTCCCGGATATAAGCATCTGACCGACGATTCTGCGGCGATTCTTTTCCTGAAAAACGATTCACTGCACTTCCATGAAGTCGGCGAGTTGGAAGCGCATCCCGAGAAAGCCACCGACGATGCCTGCCGAGCCTCCTGCATCGACTGGTACGGCAACGCGCAGCCGCTGTTTGTGCGGGGAAGAATCTTCGCGCTGCTGGGATATGAACTGGTGGAAGGCCATCTCGAAGAGGGCCGCATCCGGGAAGCCCGCCGCGTCAACTACGCGCCGCAGAATTTGTCGGCGGCAGAGCGCGTGCCTGCGAGCGTTCCCGCCGATTAAGCGTGCGAGACTGAATAACCTGATTTGTCATAGCTGGTTCGTCGTAGCTGGTTTATCGTAGTATCGCTGCTGTGGGCAGGCGCCCCGCGCCTGCCTTCTTTTTCTGTAGTCTTCTTGATAATAAATACGACTGGAGAAAGTCTATGAGCGAACACTACCACGATCCTGCGGATTTGCGACTTCTCAAGGAAATGGGCAAGCTGGCGCCCACTGAATTCAACGCCTGGCTGAGCCTGGATAAAATCGTCGGCCGCGAAGACGGCGCGATTCCAAGAAAATATCGCGAACTGATCGCGCTCGCCGTGGCCTGCACCACGCAATGCCCCTACTGTATCGAGGTCCACTCCAAAGCGGCGAAGCGCGCCGGCGCGTCGCGCGAGGAAATCGTGGAGTCGTCATTGCTGGCGGCCGCCTTGCGCGCCGGCGGCGCAGCCACGCACGGCGCCATGGCGCTCAAGTTCTACGATCAGGAGTAACAAATCACGGGCGCGCCGAAGAGGTTCAATCCTTTTTCTGAGGTGAATCTGCGGTTAAGAGTGGTTCGCTTTTTCGACGATGTGGAATATAATGTGGAATAGATTCAACATATGGGAATCGTGCAAATCGTTATCGATAAGAAGCTGCTTGAGGCGGCGGATCGCGCCGCAACTGAGACGAATCGAAACCGTTCGGCGTTGGTTCGCGACGCGATCAAAGAGCATCTCCAAAGGTTAGAAGCGAGAAGAAGAGAAGAGCGCGATCGGGTGGGCTATTCCCGACAGCGCCAACTGCCGCTCCAAACACTGGCTTGGGAAAAGGAAGCAGTGTGGCCGGCAGAATAGCCAGAGGCGAGGTGCGCCTCTACCAATTCGCACCCCCAGATAACACGAGACCCGTCGTCGTCCTCACCCGCAACAGCGCGATTTCCTATCTGTCTACCGTCACGGTTGCGCCAATTACTTCGACAATTCGAGGCGTGCCGTCAGAAGTAGTCTTGGATCAAGATGACGGCATGAAAGCGCCTTGTGCGGTGAATCTTCACAACGCTATCACTGTTTCTCAGGATCGATTAGGGCGGCGCGTTGCCCAGTTGAGTTCGCTGCGAATGGGAGAAGTCGGTGCTGCCTTGCAGTTCTCATTGGGATGTGGCGCCGACTAGCCGCTTCTGAGCCGCTACGGCCCCACTCCGCCCGTATGGCAGTCAGCGCAGTTCACCTGCGTCAGGTCGCCGATATCGACCGGATGCTGGAAGCTTGGCGGCGGGGCGGCTGACGCGCCGGCTGTGCCTTCCGTTTCCGACATCAGCGTGTGGCACTGATTGCAATCTCTGCTGACCACCTTTCCGTCGGCGCTCACATGCTGGCCGTCGTGGCAACGGAAGCAGCCGGGGTAATAATAGTGTCCCAGATTGTTGGGATGTGTCTGCCAGTTCACCTTCATGTCCGGGAACGTCGTCCGGCGGTAGATCTGCTGAATCTCGGTGACCGCGTTGTGAATCTCCAATTGCTTGCTTTTGGAAATGTCGGGATACTTCTTTTCGTAGAAGTCCAGCAGACCGCCGGCGATCGCCTGCTGAGCCTGGTCGTTCGTTTTGTAAGTGGCCGACAGCACGGTCGTGGCCTGCTGCTTGATCAAGGGTAGGGAAGCGTCGATGCGGCCCTCCAGCAGCGACTGATCGACCGCCGAATCCGGCGGCACATAGATGTGTGCAGGCCGATTGTGGCAGTCCACGCAATCCATGTGATGCGAGCCGCCCTTGGCCATCTGGTCCTTGATCTGTTCTTTCGTGAGCGTCGAGTCTTTGGCGTAGTACTCGGTGACGCGCCCCTGCCTGTCTTCCACTCGAATGTAAGGAATGACCTGGCGCTTGGGATCGGCGGCAACATAGTCGATCTTGTTGCTGATGTTCATGTGCCAGTGGATGCCTTCAGGCGCGCCCGTTGCCGGATCTCCGCCGCCGGTCTTGATCAGCATGCGCACTTGGCGCAGCGTATTCTTCTCGTCGTTCGCGTAGTGCGAAAAGACTTTCAGCTGTCCGCCATAAAACTTCTTAGGCCAGTGGCACTGCTCGCAGGTTTCCTGAGCCGGACGCAGATTCTGCACGGGTGTGGGAATGGGCCGCGGGAAGGTATTGAAGAGCACGGCAAACAGCTGCCGGCTACCGGAAAGTTTCGACTTCACAAACCAGGTCGGCCCCGGGCCAATGTGACATTCGGCGCAGGCCACGCGGGCGTGCGGCGAAACCTGATACGCCGTATATTCCGGGTTCATCACCGTATGGCAGGTTCGTCCGCAGAACGAGACCGACTCGGAGAACTCGTAAGCCTTGTAACTGCCCGCGGCGCTCACGGCCATAAATACCGCCAGGAATGCCAGGAATGAGATTACAGCGCTGCGCTGAGTGCGATCGTTAAGGTCGATGCGAGGATAGAAATCGCTGGAGACAACTTTCTTGCGGCGCTGCAGCAGCAGGCCCACCAGCATCAGCAACAGGCTGAACATCAGAAATCCGGGCGCCACAATGTACGCCAGAATGCCGACATAAGGGCTGGCTTTGGTGGCGATGTTGTCGATCAGAACAAAGAGGAAAATATTCGCCAAACTCACCAGCGCCAGCGCCACGCCGGCCAGACTGACTGGATTGCGCAACAGCATGCGCGAGCGGTGCCAGGGCTCGACTGCCGGAGCCGGCTTTTTGTCGTTGTCCATGCTTCACCAGATTCCCACTATTCCGTCATACTCACTTTTCTGATTCCTGGCAACACAGTGAGCTCCGACTTCTTCTTTTTCGGGTTGCGCAGCACGTTATGCAAGATTCTCCCACGCGCCCCGAGCATCGTCCAGCGTGAGTCTTTAAGCCTTTTCTTGCAATTCCAGGCGCAAAAAATCTCCATGTGGTTCGCGTGGGCATGCTCCCGCCCGCCAATTCTCCAGATTCACCAGGGTCGCGGCCATGTGACGCCCAGGGCCGCGCTGCTGCACTACTTGGCCAGACCGCGGATATAGGTGACCAAGTCCTTGATCTCGGTATCTTTCAGCTTGCCGTCGTAGGAAGGCATTTTGCCCTTACCCTTGGTGATGATCCCGGCCAGTTGTGCGTCGGACTCGGCCTTGACCTCGGGCGAAGCAAAATCGCGGGTTCCCATTTTTCCACCCTTGCCGTCGGCTCCGTGGCACATCTGGCATTTCGCCTTAAAGGTGCCTGCCGCGTCCTGCGCCGCAGCCGGCGCAGTGCATACTGCCATTAGCCCACAGGCCAGCACAGCCACCAGAGCCAGTCGAAAACAAAAATTCTGCATAGTACTTCCTCCTGAGAGAGAGATTTTAATTTTCAGGGCACGATATCACAGAGCAAGCGCCGCTTGCCGCTGATCGTCGGCAGTCATCTTGCAAGCACCCTGGTCCAGACTCTTCGGACCGCGGTGTCCCATGTCTAAGTCTAATACCCTGAGATCTCACTCGCAGAGTTAAGTCCGCATCTTGGTTGGAGTCGCTCCAGGGCGCAAGTCACCGCTCTGTGACAAGGATCACTAGTTTTCCCGATTACTTTGTGAGCTTCGCGAATTTGTCGCGCGAGATATTGTCACCATTTTCACCGCAAAGTTTGACAAACCGGAGACCTTGCAAAAGTTCATTCCACCCGCTAAAAATGCGGGTTTTTGTCGCTAGAATCCAACTCGCAGACGATTGCTTTCGGCTGATCCAAAAGGTGACTGCATTCACGCAGGTTGTGATTGCAAATCCGGGTCCGTTCCTTCATTGGACATCGTTCATCCCCCAGCCTGGGCAAGAGACTCGCAGCCACAGAATTTAAATCTTCTTGACCAGGAAAGGTTTTTCGATGAAGCGATTGCTTGTTTTATTGCTTGCCGCGGTTCCCGTATTTCTCTTGATATTCTTCACCGCGATTGATCCGCCCAAAGTGGAGGCAGTTCCGAGCTATGCCCGGCAAACGGGTTTGCCATGCAGCGGCTGTCACTACTCGCCTCCGGAACTCAATCCGGCGGGCCGCAGGTTCAAGCTGCTCGGCTACGTCGATAAAGGCGACGAAACCCGGGTCATCAAGGCGGATGGCAGCAAGAAGCGCGCGGCGCTTGATCTTCTCGCCTCGCTGCCGTTTGCGGTCATGCTGGAGACCTCATTCACCTCGCTGAAGTCTCCCGCGCCCAACACCAGCACGACTCCAACCACCACTACCCAAAACGGAAATTTTGAGTTTCCCCAGGACATTTCTTTGTTTCTTTCCGGCGCATGGACCAGCAACGTAGGCAGCTTCCTGCAGGTCACGTACGACACGCAGGCCGACCATTTCAGCATGGACAACACCGACATTCGTTTTGCCAACAAAACCAAACTGGCCGGCAAAGAACTTGTGTATGGCCTGGACCTTAACAACAGCCCGACGGTAGAAGACCTGTGGAACAGCACCCCATCCTGGGGCTTTCCGTGGGTTGCCAGCGATTCTGCACCTACGCCAGCTGCCACTCCCATCCTCAATGGTCCGCTGGCGCAGGACGTCGCTGGCTTTGGCGGATACGCCATGTGGAACAGCCACGTGTATCTGGACGCAGCTATTTACCGTTCGGCGCACGTGGGCGGTGCGCAACCCAATCCCGGCGTGGGGTTCAGCTACAACATCCGCGGCCTCGCTCCCTACTGGCGCCTGGCCTTTCAGCAGTTGACGGGGAAGACGCAGTACGAAGTCGGCACCTATGGCATGCACATGCGCACCAGTCCCAACGCCTCGACAGGCCTGGAGGATGAATACACCGATGCCGCCATCGATGCCCAGATCGACCGAACGTTATTCAGATCGGACGTGCTCTCGTTCCGGGCGACTTACATTCGCGAAAACTCAGATTTAGTAGCTACATTTCTCGAAGGTTTGGCGGCGCAGGCTCCGCATCACCTGAACACGCTCATGGCGAACGCCGAGTATCACCTTGGCAACAAGTACACGGGGACGGTCGGAGTCTTCAATACGGGCGGGACCGTCGATCCCGTCTTGTATGCTGCCGCTCCTCTGAACGGCAGCGCCAACGGCGATCCGCGCGGCGCTGGATATCTGCTCAACGTCTCGTATTGGCCGTGGCAGAATCTGCAACTTGCGGCGCAATACGCGGCCTACACGCGCTTCAACGGTGGTTCCACCAACTACGACAGCTTTGGCCGCAATGCCAGCGCCAACAACAGCATTTACCTGGACGCAAAATTCATCTTCTAACGCGCGCGCGCGTGACGATCAACACATTCAACGATCTACAACCTGAAAAGGAGAACAATTTCAAATGAAATGCAATGCTTGGGTAGCAATAGTAGTGACAGCAGGATTGTGCACAGCTGGGTTGGGCTCAGTAACGTGGGCGGGCGACATTGAGGGCAAGGTCGCAGGCATGAAGGGAAAGTCAGTGGTGTACGTCGATGCAATTGCCGGCAAGACGTTCCCCGCTCCCAAAGATCATACGGTCATGAATCAGAAGGGGCTGGCTTTTGCGCCGCACACCATGGCCGTACTGCAGGGCACCACCATCGACTTCCTCAATAGCGACACGGTGCAGCACAACGTGTTTTGGACCGCGGTCGGCCGCGACAAGAAATCGGGCCACAACCTGGGAACATGGCCCAAGGGCGAAAAGCACAGCTTCACCTTCGACAAGGCCGGCGTGGTGCCGCTGCTCTGCAACGTTCACCCGGAGATGGGCGCATACATCGTCGTGAGCCCGACTCCTTATTATGCCGAGACCGACGACAACGGCAGCTACGCGATAAAAGATGTTCCCGATGGCACCTATACCGTCACAGCGTGGCATGAGGGCGCAAAGGCCTCGTCGAAGCCGGTGACCGTAGCCGGCAGCGGCAAAGCAGATTTCACGCTGACGAAGTAAGGAGCCTCGTACAACCTCAGCGGTAATCCCGAAGGCCCGCGTTTTCTGGTAGGCCCCGGCTTCAGCCGGGGCCGAGGGATCCCACCCTCACTGCAATTCCAGTTCTGCCGAAAGCGATGACGGATCATCCATGGCGCGCAGCTTGAATCCCACTTTCTTGAAGATGGCTTCCGTGGGCAAATTGTCGCGCAGAATCTCGCCGCTCAGCCGCTCATACTTTTCCTCGCGAGCTACCTGCACCACCTTGGCCAGGAGTTCCGTGCCGAGTCCCAGGCCGTGCCATCGGTCCGATACCAGAACGGCCGCTTCGGCTTCCACGCGAGTGATGGCGCTGAACCTCCCCACACCCAGCACTTCATGCTCCCCGGTTTCAGGGTTCTTGTAGTCCGCCACCAAAGCGAACCCGCGATCGTAACTCGCGAAGCAGATGCGCACCAGGCGTTCGTGCTCCACCCGGCTGCTCAAGCTCAAGGTGCAAAAGTAACGCAGATAGACGCTGCGTTCGGAAAGCGTGGCGTGAAAGCGCACCATCAAAGGCTCGTCCTCAGGGCGGATGGGGCGAATCGTGACCGGCGTTCCATCTTTGAGTTTCCACTCCCACTGATACTGCGCAGGGTAGGGACGGATCGACCCTATGGGAGACGGCGTGGGAGGGATCGAAACCTGAGTCACAGATTTCCTCGCGGACTGCCTGCCGATTTCCATGCAGGATGGTCTTGCGGATTCTCCTGCCGGTGTTCCTGCCCATGTTCCAGCCAATGTTCGAGCAAGGATATGATCATTGTGTCACCAACCTTGGGACCGGCACAATCCGGATGATTACAAACTTTTCAGCGCGCGGCCCTGTCCCGCCCAGGTGTCGAATCACTACCCCGTGACGGCGATGACAAGCAAAATTGCGATGCTACAATTTAGCCGAAAGGCGGGTGCAGCGTCTGGCTGGCTCTCCGCCGGGACGCCCGACTCGCACGCGCCGGCGCTCACCTATGAATCCCATTTACTGCTCAGCTCTTTTGTTTGACCTGGATGGAGTGCTGATCGATTCAACCCCGGCGGTGGCACGCGTCTGGCGGAGCTGGGCGATCGAACACGGGTTCGATCCGGAAGACGTCGTAGCCCACGCCCACGGACGCCCCAGCCTTTCCACCATTCGCGACTATCTTCCTCAGGGCGATCATCAGGCCGAGAACCGCGAAGTCGAGCGCCGCGAAATCGCCGACCTCGAGGGCGTGGTGCCGCTTCCGGGCGCGCTCGAGTTGCTGGCAAGTCTTCCCCAGAATCGATGGACCATCGTCACTTCCTGCACGCGGGCGCTGGCGCAGGTTCGCATCCGCGCCGCGGGCATTCCGTTGCCCGCCAGGCTGGTTACCTCCGATGACGTGGTTCAGGGCAAGCCGAATCCTGAGCCGTTTCTAAAGGGGGCTGCCGCTCTCGGCTTTCCGCCGGCTGAGTGCATCGTGCTCGAAGACGCCCCTGCCGGAGTGCGCGCCGGCAAAGCGGCAGGCGCAAGAGTTCTTGCCTTCACCACCACCTCCCCGGAAGCCAAACTCAAGGAAGCCGGCGCCGACTGGATCGCAAGAAACTGCGCCGATGTTCGCGCGCACAAAGAAGACGGATCCCTGCGCCTGGAGGTAAGAAATTTCTGAGGAATCCTGCCGTTCAGTGCCGTGTCCTTAATTGATTCGCGAATGATGTCATTCGAAAATTGCTTCGCGAATGATGTCATTCGAAATTCATGAATGATGTCATTCCTCACCGAGTCAAAGACTCGGTGAGGAACCTGCTGTGCGCCCACGACACAAGGTCAAAGATTCCAAAGGTATATCCCGTCGGCAAAACGCAGAAAATTCGGAAGGCTTCTCTAAAGTTGTCTCCCTGGTGGCCGATCAGGTGCTTGTACGGCAGGAAGCACCTGTGAGGAGAGACTTATGTTAGCAATTTCCAGCGGCTCGGGCGGCCAAAGCTCGGCCCCCACCTACTTCCAACAACGCGACACCGAACTCAAGCAATTGAGCTCAGATATTCAATCCGGCAACCTTTCCGGCGCCCAACAGGAATTCAGCGACATTCAGACTCTGGCCCAAAGCGGTCCCGTAGCCAACGGAAATGCGTTCGCGGTGCCACAACGCGAGCAAGACTTCGCCGCGATTGGTCAAGCCCTGCAATCGGGAAACCTTTCCGGCGCAGCGCAAGCCTTCGCCGACCTGAAGAGTACGGTCACCGGGCAGCAAGGCGGCGGTGGCTCTACGGCTTACCCAATTCTCAGCACGGCCGGTGGGGGATCGACTTCCGGATCCGGCGGCGGCACAGACATCACGCTGAACCTCGGCACCGTCACCCCCGGAGAGCAGATCACGATTGGTGTAAGTAACAACAGCAGCGGCGGTGAGCAACTCTCGATCGCGGTGGCCAATCAGCAGAATCAAAATCCGGAGCAGATCACTCTGAATCTGAATTCCAGCACGAGCGGCAGTCAGCCGGAGCAGATCACACTAAACCTGAACTCGAGCACGAGCGCCACTCAGCAGAACCAGGCTCAGGAGCAGATCACCCTGAACCTGAACTCGAGCGGCAATCAGCAGATTGTTCTAAACCTGCTCAACAGTGCGGCAGCCAGTTCCGCCGCCAGTTCGAATTCCGGCAGCAGCGTCAACGTAACCGCCTAGGCCTGCCCTGAGCGGAGTCGAAGGAGCTTGCCCTGAGCGGAGTCGAAGGAGCCTGCCCTGAGCGGAGTCGAAGGAGCCTGCCCTGAGCGGAGTCGAAGGGTTTCCCCCCCGAAAGCGCCTGCAGGCGGGCGGAGCAACCGGCGCCCTGACCGGATCGCTCCCTCGCCTGCGGATCCGCACCCTTACGCGCTCCCGATTCTCTTAATTGCGATCTTCTTGTTTCCGATCGTCGTGACCCGATTCTCATAACAACGATTTTTCTTAACCACCTCCAACTTCCCTTCTGCATCCTTCAACAGTAGTAAACTTGGGACCGCTGTCCGCGCGTCCCTTCCAGGAGGATTCGAGATGAGATTCCGCTCAAGCGTGCTTCTCGCCACTCTGCTTACGCTTGCCATTGCCGCCAGTGCACAGGACGCTTCCCGCGAGCAGCCTTCGCCCAAAGAGGAACAGCGCATCACCAAACAAGTGCGCCACGAGCTGCTCATGCTTCCTTATTTTGGAGTCTTTGACAACATCGCCTACAAAGTCGAGGGATACAACGTCACGCTGCTGGGCCAGGTCGTGCGGCCCACCTTGAAGTCGGACGCGGAACATGCGGTCAAGCACATTGAAGGCGTAGAAAAGGTGGACAACCAGATCGAAGTCTTGCCGGTTTCCCCGATGGATGACGGTTTGCGCCGCCGGCTGTTCCGCGCCATCTACCGGTATCCTCCGCTCCAGAAATATTCGCTCGGCAACGAGAAGTCCATCCGCATCATCGTCAAGAACGGACACGTCACGCTCGAAGGTGTCGTCGATAACGAAGGCGATAAGAATCTGGTCAACCTGCGCGCCAACGGCGTTTCCAGTTTTTCCGTAGACAACAATCTGCAAGTCGTGAAGCCATAGAACTCATGCTCCGGCTAGGCCCTTCCCGAGTCCGATGTCATCCTGAGCGGAGCCGTTTTTCAGGCGGAGCGAAGGATCTCGTCTGCATCCGCTTTGTGGGTCGAGAGCGCAAGCCTACATGCCGCCGGCGCCCGTGCACCGAACCGGCCGTTGCCAGCTATATCGATTTTGTACTGCATCGCCACGACTCCTGCGTATAATGCTCCCGAACTTACTTCCGCCCCCGGCGGATACTGGAGGAATGCCATGATGCATCCGATGAACCGCCGTCGTTTTGTTCAATCCGCTGCTGCGCTCGGCGCAGGCACGTTGTTGACCAGCAAACTGGGCTGGGCCGCCGGCGATCACAAGATCAATAAAGTTGGCCTGCAGCTCTACACCGTGCGCGACCAGATGAAAGACGATTTCGACGGAACGATCGCCAAAGTCGCCGCCATTGGCTACAAAGAAGTCGAGTTCGCCGGATATTTCGGCCGCACCGGCCAGCAGGTTCGCGCCGTGATCGACAAAAACGGCTTGACCGCGCCTTCCACGCACGTGCAATACAACGAGCTTGACGACAAGTTCCCCTCGGTCATCGAGACTTCACAAACCATCGGAATGAAGTACATCGTCTGCCCCTGGATTCCCGAAGACCTGCGCAAGTCACCCGACATCTGGAAGCAGGCCGCGGAGAAATTCAACCGCTGCGGCAAGCAGACAAAAAAGGCGGGAATTCAATTCGCATATCACAATCACTGGTTCGAGTTCCTGCCCACCAACGGCAAGCTGCCCTACGATGAATTGCTCAAGCTGTGCGACAAAGAGCTGGTGAAAATGGAACTCGACCTGTGCTGGATCACCGTCGGCGGCGGCGATCCGCTTAAGTATTTCGCGGAGTATCCCGGCCGCTTTCCTCTCGTGCATGTGAAAGACGTCAAGAAACTGCCCCCGGTCACACAAGCCGGCACTCAGGATTTCGGCAGCTCGCTGAAAGACATGACCGAGGTCGGCAGCGGCATCATCGACTGGAAGAAGATTTTTTCTCACTCCGAGCAGGCCGGAATCAAGCATTACATCGTCGAGCACGACAAACCCGCCGACCCGTTCGCCAGCATCACCGGCAGCTACAAGTATTTGAGCACGCTACGCTGGTAAGTGCCTTACAAACTCGAAACCTCAGCGCGCAACCTTCAATGCGAGCTTGAAATTTGAGGGGCTAGGGCCATGTCCTGGCCCCTCTTATCTTATTTGCAGCCACGTTACTGACGCCACACCGTCACATTCGAGCTCCCGCTGCTGCCATATCCTTCGGTTGCCAGTATCTGGTAGTTCATCGTCCCCAGATTCATGCCCAGCTTTGCCCACGCGTTCACGTGGTTGGCAAAAGTAATAGTCTGGTTGCTCCCGGTCGCTCGTTTCGACGTGCGGACGCTCCAATACTGAGTGAAAGGCCCATTGCCTTCAATGTTAGCCCCGTTTTGCGGGACCTTGTATATGTTGTAGGTGCCGCCATCGCTCTCCACGGTGCCGAGCACCTGTGCGCCGTTTCCCGGTGGCTGAAAATCGCCCCAGCTATCGGTAACGTAGTACTCCACAAGCGGGTTGGTCGACCACCCGTAGAGACTCAAATAGCCGTTGCCGTTTGGTGCGAACGTGCCGGCATTGTAGCCGACGGCATTCGTTGTAGATCCCGGATTCCACCCTTTCCCGGCGACCATGTCTCCGGTTGAACCCAGGCTCCAGGTCGTGCTGTAATTTCCGCCGCCGTAGTTGTCGGTTAAAGTAATGCAGGCTGACCCGGAACTCAAGTAGAACGAATAGAAATATCCGTTGTTAGTGCCGGTCTGGTTGCTGCAAATGGTTTGCGCGTTTGACTGCTGCGTCACGCTCAACAACAAAACGGAGGTCAAGACTCCCAGTAGTCCAATCTTGGATAGTTTGTTTCGATCCACAGTGATCTCCTTTCACCTAGGCCATCTTGGGCTGGCGTAAGATGCATAATAGTTTTGCATGGTAGTTCAAGGAATACAGTGTTTTCCTCACATACTTACCTGTTACATCCCAAAGTGGGACGAGTTATCCACAGGTTAGTTCTGTGCAAGGGCGAAAATGCCGGTCGGCCTACAGCGCGGACAGACTTGGTAGAGAGGACACTGCAGCGCCTGAGCGCAGAGAAGGTGCTTTACGTTTCCCCAAACGGCTCTTCCAGCGACGGACTCTGCGGCGTGAACAACTCCGCACCGTCTTCAGTCACATGCATGTCATCTTCGAGCCGTACCCCGAACTCGCCGCGAATGTAGATGCCCGGCTCGTTGCTGGTAGTCATGTTGGCCTGCAACTCGGTCGTGCTGCCGGACACCAGATACGGCCACTCGTGGCCATCCATGCCCAGGCCATGCCCCAGGCGATGGGAGAAGAATTTGTAGTCCGGTCCATAACCCGCATCGACGATCTTCTTGCGCGCGGCGGTATCCACCTCGCGGCAGCGCACTCCGGGGCGCGCCGCTTTCAGCGCGGCCGATTGCGCGGCATGCACGATGTCGAACACCTTCCTCATTTTGTCTGCGTCTTTGCCCGAAGCCTTGCCCAGCACAAACGTCCGCGTAATGTCCGACTGATAGCCTTCCACCGTGCAGCCGTCGTCGATCATGATGATCGTCCCTTCGCGAATAACCTGCGGCGTGTTCGATCCATGCGGATTCGCCGAGTACTCGCCCACCATCACGCTCGCCTCGCCAGGAAAGCCGGAACGCTGGTAGGCCGTCTCGATCAGGCTCTCGACATCGTGCTGCGCCATGCCTTCGCGCAGAGCGCGGTACACGGCTTCGTAAACTGCCAGCGTGACCTGCGAAGCCAGCCGCATCAGCGCAATCTCATGCGCGCTCTTAATCATTCTGCAGCCCGCGGTCACCGGCGTTGCGCTCACCAGCTTCGCCGACGGGAGATTCAGCGCGAGATTGTTGACGAACAAATACCGCATCGTCTCTTCCAGCCCAAGATTGCCGGAGACAATGCCGCGATCCAGCAGCCCCTTCTGCACGTGCGCGTAGGGATTCCCATCCTCTTGCCACGTGCGCACTTCCGCATGTTCGCCATCGGGAGCGTTCGAAATCTGTTCCCGCGCCCGATCCTCTTCAAACGCCGGACAAACATAGAACGCCGCGCCCTTGGCCGGCAGCACGAACGCGAACATGCGCTCGCCGCCCCACCAGCGCACGCCCGTGAAGTAGCGCAGCGATGTGCCTTCCATCATCACGATCGCCTGCATGCGGTTCTCGCTCATCAATTGCCGCGCCCGTTCCTGCCGCTGCGCGCGCTCCTCAAGCGTGATCGGCGAGGCTTCGCTCTTGCGCGACTTCAACGCCGCAATCGATGAGGGCAGGGAACGGTCGTCCACCACGGCCGCGGCCGCAGCAAGCCCGGCATGTGTCGCCGCCATGCCCGCCGCAATTCCGCCCACCTGCAAAAGCCGTCGCCGCGAAATCATGAATCCCTCCCATAGGAAACGCAATCCGCCATTATAGGAGAGTTCAAAATCGTGACGACGAGCAGGTTGCGATATTCTTTCCTATCAATGGAATCCGGCTTCCAATGTGCCTCCTGCGGAGAATGGAACCACACCTCGGTCGACGAATCCGCCGGAAGCCGCCAATGCTACGTGGAAGACTGCCAGGTCTGCTGCAAGCCGAACCTGCTGCGCATCGAGTATGACAACTCCTCCGGAGAATTCGTGATCGCTTCAGAATTAGAGTAGGCACTCGCCCGCATGGCTCCCGGCGCGCTATAGTGACAGTTCCGGCGAGTAGGATCGAAGGCCGGTTAAGATTAAGCAAGGCTAGTCCAGAAAGGATCTCCGATGGCGGCAGGCACTGTAGGCAGAATGGTCGCGCACAACATGGTCACCACGCAGTTCGAACTCGATGGCTACCGCGTGACCCGCACCCTGGGAGTTGTGCGCGGCATTGTCGTGCGCTCGCGCTCGATTTTCGGAACCATCGGCGCAGGCCTTCAAACCCTGGTCGGCGGCAACATCACGCTGCTCACCAACCTTTGTGAAAAGACGCGCCAGGAAGCTTTCGACCTGATGCTGCAGCACGCGGCGGAACTCGGCGGCAACGCAGTGGTCGGTGCGCGCTACGATGCTACCGAGGTGATGCAGGGCGTCACCGAAGTGCTGGCCTACGGCACCGCCGTATTTGTCGAACCTTCGCGCTGAGTCAACGGGCTTGCGATCGCATGATGAACGATCGCGTGATCGTTCTATCTTCCAAACTGCACGGTCACGCTCGCTCCGCTGTGCACATGGCTTCCGGCCGCGGGGCTCTGCTGGCGCGCCACTCCGCTGCCCACAGCTTCCAGTTCGAGTCCCGCATCCTGCGCGGCTTCCACAGCCGCGCGCACGGTTTTGCCGATAAACGACGGAACCAGAATCCCGCCTTGCTCCACATCAAGAACCACGGTCCCACTCACCGGCGAATTCTGCTGCGCTGGCGGCGGCGCGTCGTTGTTTTTTGGCGCCTCCTCCGCACCCGAGGGCTTGCTCGCCGGGGCCAGCAGGGGCTCGCGCATCGCCGCCTGCACCACGTTTGCGTTGCTCGCTGCAGTCGGCTCGGTAGTCGGTACTCGCGACTCGGTACTTGCCCTCTGCGGATCGGAGATGTCCGCATTCACCTCCGCCGTTTCCAGAGGTTCGCCGGGATGATCCGGCGTTCCTTCTTCCAAATCGTTGTCTTTCGTCTTCGCCTTCGCCAGCAACTGATGCTGCGGCGCCAGCGGCATATCGTGCGGCACATGCAGATACTCCAGCACCTGCTGCGCGATGCGATGAAACACGGGCGCAGAAATCTGCCCACCCTGGTGCAGTCCTACGGCTGAATCAAGAATGACCGCCACCACAATCTGCGGATTGTTCACCGGCGCAAATCCCGCAAACGACCCAATATATTTCGTCTTCGAGTACGCGCCCGTCTCGGGATCGACCTTCTGCGCCGTGCCGGTTTTTCCCGCCGACGTATAACCTTCCAGAATCGCTTTTCGCCCCGTGCCTTCGAGCACGACTTTCTGCATCATCGAGCGCATCTCGGCCGCGGTAAACGAAGAGAGCACCCGCCGCGCAGCCCCCGGATGAAACGCAACCTGCTGCGGTGTTCCTTGCTGGGGAACCGTCCCGGCTACAACGCGCGGCGCAACCCATACGCCGTCATTGGCGAAGGTCGAAACCAGTCCCGCCAGTTGGATCGGCGAAATTCCAATCTCCTGTCCCATCGAAATCGCCGCGATCGACACTTTCGACCATCGGCTCGGCGGCTTGGTCAGGCCGCGCGTCTCATAGGGCAACTCGATGCCCGTCTGTTGCCCGAATCCGAACGCCCGAATGTATTTGTAGAACCGCTCGTTCCCCAGGCGCAGCGCAATCTTGATGGATCCCACGTCGCTCGACTCGGCTAGCACGCCCCACACCGGCAGCAATCCGTGCGGCTTGGAATCGCGAATGCGCATGCCGTTGTAGACGATCGATCCCATCTGGCAATCGAAGATTTCGTCGGGATTAGTGAGTTTCTCTTCCAGCGCCGCCGAAATCGTGACCAGCTTGAACGTCGAGCCAGGCTCGTACACATAACTCACGGCGCGGTTGTTCAGCGCCTCCTTGGTCAATCCCTTGCGCAGATTCGGATTGAACGTTGGCCGGTTGGCCAGCGCCAGAATCTCCCCCGTGTGCGGATTCTCCACAATCACGGTGCCGGCGATGGCCTGCGTATCGTGAATCGCCTGGTCGAGCTCTTTTTCCGCGATGTACTGGATGTTCTTGTCGATGGTCAGGACCAGATCGGATCCCGGTTGCGGCTGGGTTGCGACGTCGGCAAACCACTGTTTGCGCGCATCGACCGAAAGCGACATCATGCCCGGCCGGCCGCGCAACTGGTGGTCGAACTCGCGTTCAATCCCGCTCTGCCCGGCGTCTTCCGATTTGACCAGTCCCACGACCTGCGCCGCCAGATCGCGCGCCGGATAAAAACGTTTCGGCTCTTTCTGAAAATGAATCCCTTGCAGCTTGAGCGAATTGATGCGCTCAATGGTCTCGTCATCGGCCTTGCGCGCCACCCAGCAGAAAGTTTTGTGCGCCTGGCAATCGGCGAACACGGCGTTGTAGTCTTCGCCCGTGATGCGCGTGATCAAAGAAACGGCGGTAGGAAGATCTTTCACTTCACTGGGCACGGCGAAAGCAGAATCAACCATCACCGACATGGCCAACTCGTGTCCGGCGCGATCGTAGATGACTCCACGCTTGGCTGCGAGCGGAACCGCCCGCTGTTGCTGATGCGCCGCCATCTTGACGAAAGTTTCGTAGCTGAAGATCTGCAGATAGACCAACCGCCCGCAGATCGCCAGACACCACAGCAAAAGAAAGGCGCCCAACAGGTAGAGACGGGAGTTGTTACGCGGCGTGGAATCAGACGGCATAGACGTTCCTCATTACTTTGTCATCCTGAACTTTGTCATCCTCACGTCTTGTCATCCTGAGGACCGCGTTCTTTGCGGGCCGAAGGACCTATGCAACTTCGCCGGGACCATGGACGCTGCCGGCGAGTTGCATAGGTCCTTCCCTTCAACACGCTCAGGGTCAGGATGACAACACCAAAACGATGACAACACCAAAAAGATGACAAACAAAGAAGCGCAGACAAATCCGGCGGCCCAGACGCAGGCCGCCACGAACCCTAAGCCGCGCCCGGCGCGGCTGGCGGACAAGGCGTCCGCCGCTACACGATTTTCTTTACTGGCCCAGCCCGGTACTCGTCGCGCTCGCCATCACCGGCGACTGCCCATCGCTGCCCGCGGCCGAATCCATCCGAATCACCTGTCCCGGTTCCGGAGGAACCAGGCCCATACGCCGCGCCAGCACGTCGATGCGCTCGGGATCGCGCAGGGAAGCATCCTCCAGCCGCAACGAGCGATTCATTTCCGTCTTCTCGCTCAGTTCGCGCTTGGCCGCTTCAATCTTGTAGCCATAGTCGATGGCCTTGAAGTGCTGCCACGCATACGTAAAGACCAGCAGGAACAGGCAAGCCAGCGCCGCGAAGAAGCGATTCATTTCGCGAGTGCGTTGCGGATCCTCCACCTTGACCAGTCGCGAGTTGTCGATGGCCTTCGAGAAATAGATCTCGGGCGTTCCCGTCCACAGGCTAGTCGCTACGCTCGTGGGTAAAGAAGCCCGCTCCATCCCCCACTCCGCTTCGTGAATTGTCGCCGTCGCCGCTGCCGCCATTTATGCCGCTCCCCTCAAAAATTCTCTGTCCTCGACAACCGGAATCTGCATGGCAAAAATCTCCTGCAACTCCCGTTCCTCGGCCACCCGCTGCTCGTCCGCACGCAACTTGGCGCGCTCCACCGTTGCCATCAAGTCCCGGATCAATGTTCCCGTGTACATCTCACTACCCTCAGAATGGATTCCTACCACGGAACCCTGAAGCAGCTTTCAGCTCTCAGCCGTCAGCTCTCAGCTACTTCTCGGCGGATCTTTTGTCCGCCCTGTGAACCTGATCTCTAGTGCCCGGCACCGTCATGAAACCGGCTACCGGCTTCCGCTTTCCGCGACGTCAACCTCCGAACGCCGACCGCCGGAAGCCCGCTTTATATCCTTTCCGCTGCCCTCAACTTCGCGCTTCTCGCCCGCGGATTGCGACTGCTCTCTTCATCCGATGCGATTAGAGGTTTCTTAGTCAGCGCACGAAAGTACTTGTCCGTAATTCCGTCCCCGCGGAAGGCATCCTTTACGATGCGGTCTTCCAGCGAGTGAAAACTGATCACCACCACGCGCCCACCGGGCTTCAGAATCCGGGGCGCCGCTGCCAGCAGCGCCCGCAGATCGTCCAGTTCGCGGTTTACGAAGATTCGGAGAGCTTGAAAGGTTCTCGTCGCGGGATGAATTCTTCTCTGCTCAGAATTCATTGGCCGGGCCGCGGCCGATATCACATCCGCAAGGTGTGCGGTGTTGCGTATCGGCCGCGACCGGCAAATGGCTCTGGCGATTCTCCGCGACCTCCTTTCCTCTCCAAATTCGTAAATCACATCGGCAAGCTGTCGCTCGTCGAGGTGGTTTACCACTTGTTCGGCGGTGCGCTCGTTGTGCGGGTCCATTCGCATATCGAGCGGCCCTTCCGCCTGAAAGCTAAATCCGCGCGCCGCATCGTCCAACTGCAGGCTGCTAATTCCAAGGTCTGCAAGCAGGCCGTCAGCCCTCAGACCTCGGACCTCAGCCAAACCCGCAAACGACCGATGCAGCAGGGTCACTTCGGGCCAGTCGCTCGCCTCATCCCTCGACCCGCTAAGGCCTGAGGTCTGAAGCCCGACCCCCGACGCCGGAAGCCCGACGCCGGAAACCCGAAGCCGGGAAGCGGCAATGGCCAATGCTCTCGGATCCTTATCGACGCCAATCAAATGTCCCGGTGCGCCGAGGCGTTTTGCGATTTCGTAACTGTGCCCGCCCAGGCCCGCCGTCGCGTCGATATAGGTGCCACCGCGCCGCACGGATAAAAATTCGATCGCTTCTTTTAAAAGAACCGGAACATGATTTGGTGAAAGACGGCTCACTGTTCTTCCACCACCATGCCCAACCCCCTGAGGGGTTTCTGTTGGTCCCTCGTCCACTAGATGCCCAGCTCTGAGAGCTTCTTCTCATCCTCAGGCGTAAACTTGTCGTGCTCGATCTGTTTGCGGTACGCCTCCAGGTTGCGCACTTCCACATACTTCTGGAAGCCCACCACGGCGACGTCGCCCTTCAGTTGCGCCGCTTCCCGCAGCAACTGCGGCAGTAACAGCCGGCCCTGCGTGTCCATCTCTACTTCCTGGCCCCAGTACCCGGTCGCGGCCAGAAACTTTTTCTTCGCCTGATCGAAAGTGGGCAGCGCTTCCAGTTTCCGCTCGATCGCTTCCCACTCCTCGAAGGGATACAGTTGAGCAATAGTCCCGTCGAGCGAAGTGATGTACCATTTTTGACCGTACTTCTCGTCGATCACCCGCTTGAACTCGGCCGGGACCTTCAACCGTCCTTTTTCGTCGACTCGAGTTGGATGATTGCCGCGAAACATTTTGCCTTGTCATTCCGAACCGGGCCGATTTCCTTGTCATTCCGAACCGGTTCGAGTGCCTTGTCATTCCGAACCGGGCCGAAGGCGCGGTGAGGAACCTGCTTTCCAAACGAAAGGAGCCAAGATCGCAACTTGCATTCCATCTCCGGCTGTTCGGGTTGTTCGTCGCGCTCACGGGTCGGATTCTCACCGGCTCCTCGATAACGCCCCTAGCTCCCACTGCGCTTCCAGAACTTCTACTTTCTACCACTTTGTACCACATCTTACCCGTAAGTCCTTGATTGTCAAGCAGAATTGAGGGGGTTCTTCACCCACCCGTAACCCGTTTTGGGAAAACACCACAGGTTGTGGTTAACCTTGATTGTAAATACAAGCGGATGGGCTAATCTCTGTGGTTCCTTCGCCTTTATTTCGCTTGCAACCCGCGTGATCCCCGCGCCCCGCGCGGATTTCCTTGTGGAAATTTACGGAATGTGGGTTCCAGAGTGGGGCCAGTGGAGTGAGCACAGGCTGTCGGCTGCAAAAAGCCCCCCATAGTGAAGTCATCCTGAGCGCAGCCGTTTTTCAGGCGGAGCGAAGGATCTCCCTGCACACGCTTCGTGGGTCTGGAGATCGCTCTTGCCGGAAAGTTTGAGGATCGCCGCGCCCACCATCCTTAAGGTTGTGTGGAAATTTTCGCAAGAAACAGATGCCCGACCCCACCGTGGAGAAAAATCGCAGAGAGATCGCCGGCTACGCGCGAACCCATAGAGATGGGAACTCAATCCTGCCGGTTACTCTTTTTTCTTGATTCCGACAAATCGGTTTTTTGAAATTGACACAATAAAAAAAGTTCTGCTAGCTTCAGCTTACGGTGCCAGCTGTTCAGCCAAATCCGTTGATGTGTTGTTGCTGCCCCGACCAACACCTGGCGCCGGGAGGAGTCCCTCACTGATTTTCTTGACTCCTAATTTCATCACGAAATCCAGCCCGTCGCCGCATCGGCGATGGGTTTTTTGTTTTTGGGGGCAGCAATGGCGACAACGGAAACCAAGACACAACGAGTGGAGCGGCTGAAGCGCGAGAAGAACCCCTGGCAGGCTTTCGATGAACTCCGTAACTGTGCCGAGAAGGGATTTCCCGCAATTCCGCCCGAGTGGTTGGGCACCTACCTGCGCTGGTGGGGCGTGTACACCCAAGGCGACGGCGCGGGAGTTGTTGGCGGCAAAAATGGCGAAGGCAAAGCCGTCCCATTCTTCATGGTGCGCATCCGCATTCCCAACGGCCAGATCAGCGCCGCTCAGATGCGGGTGGTGGCCGAGCTGTCGCGCCGCTTCGGACGCGGCGTAGCCGACATCACCGTCCGGCAAAACATTCAGCTGCACTGGATCCCCGCGGAATCTCTCCCGGAAGTACTCACCACCCTCGACAAAAATGGGCTCACCTCGCTGGGCGCATGCGGCGATGTGGTTCGCAACATCACCGGCTGCCCAGTGGCAGGTCTGGACGCCGACGAAATTTGCGATACGTTGCCGCTGGCGCAGGAAGCGTCACGCTTCCTCGCGGGCAACGCAGAATTCTATAACCTGCCCAGAAAATTCAAAGCCTCGCTCACCGGCTGCCCAGCCTGGTGTTCCTACCCTGAAATCAATGACGTTGGCCTGACCGCAACCGTTCGCCGCGCACAAGGCGAAGGCCGATCTCATGGTGGCGAGTCTCAAGACAAAGACGAGATCGGATTTTCCCTGCGCGTAGGCGGCGGCCTATCCGCCGATCCTCATCTCGCAGTCCGGCTCAACGCCTTTGTCCGCTGGGATCAAGCCGTGGACGTAGTCCGCGCAGTCGCAACCCTGTTCCGCGAGTCCACCGTGCTGCGGGAACATCGCGAACGGGCAAGGCTCAAGTTCCTGTTCCTCCGCGAAGGCTGGAGCGCCGACGACTTCCAGCGCGAACTGGAAAAAAAACTCGGCTACGCTCTCGACCCCGCCGAACCTGAGACCGCTCCCGAGGACGTCTATCGGGATCACGTCGGTATTCATCGTCAGAAGCAGGTATCGCTGTGCTACATGGGCGCAACCGTTCTGCGCGGCCGCCTGACCTGGGAGCAACTGCACGCCGCGGCCGAACTGGCAGAGCGTTTCGCCGACGGTCAACTGCGCACCACCTCGATGCAGAACCTGATCGTCGTCAATGTGCCGCGCAAGTCGGCCCCGCTGCTGGCCAAGGAACTCGAAGCCATCGGTCTTCCCATTCACGCTTCCCCGTTCGTGCGCGGCACGGTCGCCTGCACCGGAACCGAATTCTGCAAACTCGCCATCACTGAGACCAAGGGCTTCGCCCGCTGGCTGACCGAGGAACTCGACGAGCGGGTTCCCGGCTTTGAACAACATTTGAAGATACACATTGCCGGCTGCCCCAACAGTTGCGGCCAGCACGCCATCGCCGATATCGGACTCGAAGGCAAGAAATTGATCGTCAACGGCGCCATGACCGACGCGTTCTATTTTTGCTTAGGCGGCAGCGTAGGCGCATTTCAAACGATTGGCCGGCCCGTCGGCTATCGCTGCTCGGCTCAAGACGTTCCCGAATCCATCGCGCGGGTCTTGCACCAGTACCAGGCAAGCCAAACTCCCGGCGAAAATTTGCGCCAGTTCTTTGCGCGCCACTCCGATGTGGAATTGCGCCAGCTTCTGGCCGGAGGCACGTTCGAACCGGTCCAACGAGACCTGCCGACCGCTCCGGTCCCGCACAGTGTGGAGGGCTGAAACTTTGAGTTCTCCCCCATTATTCCCGCTATTCGTGAAGCTTGCCGGCCGTCCCTGCCTGGTGGTCGGAGCGGGCGGCGTCGCCGAGCAGAAAATTCAGAGTCTGGTGGTCTGCGGCGCGCAGGTCAGCGTGGTCGCGCCTCAGGCCACCGCCGGAATTATCGAGCTGGCAGATCGCGGTGCCGTCGCATGGCGTCAGAAATCTTTTGCCGCAGAAGATCTGAATGGCTTTTTTCTCGCGGTCGCCGCTACCTCTTCGGCAGACGTAAATCACGCGGTCTTTGAACAGTCGTCTCAGCGCGGAATTCTCTGCAACGTGGTAGACGACCCGCCCTACTGTGACTTTTTCTATCCGGCGATCGTTCGCCGCGGCCATTTTCAGATTGCAATCTCAACCGGCGGACACAGTCCCGCACTGGCGCAGCGCATCCGCCAAGACCTCGAGCGGCAGTTTCCTCCAATCTATGCGGATTGGCTGGAGAATCTGGGGCGGGAACGCGCCACGCTGTTTTCCGAAGTCTCCGACCCGGAGCTGCGACGCACTCTCATCAGGCAGTCCGTCGAAGCGGATTCATTCGCCCGTTTCATGCAACACCGAATTCCAGCGGAAGGAAAGGACGCCCTGTGAGTAGCCACGATGTGAGCGCCGACGTGAATAGAGATGCCAACGGCAAAGTCTATCTTGTGGGCGCGGGCCCGGGCGATCCGGAATTACTCACGCTGAAGGCGCTGAACATTCTTCGCCGCGCCGATGCGGTCCTGCACGACGATCTGGTCTCTGCCGAAATCCTGGCCCACGCGCCACGCCGCGCGCTGCGCTACAACGTAGGCAAGCGCTCTGGCAGAAAAAGCACGCCCCAGGAGGCGATCCATTTTCTAACGATCGAACTCGCGCGCCAGGGAATGGAAGTGGTGCGGCTGAAAGGCGGCGATCCGACTGTGTTCGGCCGCGCGGGAGAAGAGATTCGCGCCCTGCGTGCCGCAGGGATTGAATTTGAGATCGTCCCCGGAGTGACCTCTGCGCTGGCCGCCGCCGCGACCGCAGAAATCGCCCTCACCCAGCGCGAATCCGCTTCTTTCATGCTGATCATGACCGGCCACTTTGCCCGGAATTCGCGAGGAGAAGATTCGCACGCAGCGCACGGCTCCGCCGCGCCGGTCGAAAGCCGGCCTCTGCCCGATCTTCGTCCACTTCTCGCGGCCGGAACCACCATTACCGTCTACATGCCCGGTCCCGATCCACGCGCCCTGGTCGAACGTCTCGCGGCTGCTGGTGTTCCGCGGAACACTCCCTGTGCTGTGGTCGCGTGCGCCAGCACTCCTGCGCAGGAAATTTCTGTCAGTACTCTCGATCAGTTGCAGACTTCCTCGCTCGCGGCCAAGCCCGCAGTTCTGATCATCGGTGATGTGGCGGGCTTCGCGCGCGAAAAAGAAACCATCCCCACCCTCGATCCTCGCCCGGCCGGAATTCCGGCAATGCCCCAATTTGTCATTCCGAACCGGGCCGAAGGCGCGGTGAGGAACCTGCTTTTAGACGCCGTAATCAGCCAACTCCCCGACGGAGATGGAGAACTTGAGCATGAGTAAGTGGGAGTCTCCGAAGGAACGTGCTTTGCTGCAGAGTGTCCATGAGCGCGCAAATGCCTGGCCCGCCGAGGATGTGATGGCCTGGGCCCTGAAAACATTCGGCAGCCGCATCGCGCTCGCTTCTGCGTTCGGGCCGGAAGGAATGGTTCTCATCGATCTCGCGGTGCGGATCGACCCGCGCGTCCGCGTCTTCACGCTCGACACCGGCCTGTTCTTTCCGGAGACTTACGCTCTGATGGAAGAAGTGGAACAGCGCTTTGGCATCGTTATCGAACGCGAGAAGCCCGCGCTGACCGTGGATGAGCAGGCGGCACAAATCGCGCCTTCGTTGTGGCAACACGATCCCGATCGCTGCTGCCATATGCGGAAAGTCGAGCCGCTCCAGCGAAAGCTGGCGACCCTCGACGCCTGGATTACGGCCATCCGCCGCGATCAGACTCCGGACCGCGCCTGCTCGCACAAAGTGGAATGGGACGCGAAATTTAATTTGGTCAAGATCAATCCGCTGTGCGATTGGACCACCAGCCAGACCTGGAAGCATGTGCTCGATCACGACTTGCCCTACAATCCGCTGCACGACCAGGGCTATCCCAGTATTGGCTGCACTCCGTGCACCAGGCCGGTGCAGATTGGCCACGACCCGCGTTCCGGCCGATGGTCCGGTCTAGGCAAGACCGAATGCGGACTGCACAGCCGCCCGCAATCCGAAGACCCCTACACCCCGCTCAGCTAGCGGATATATATGTCATCCTGAGCGCAGCCGCTTTTCAGGCGGAGCGAAGGATCTCCCGCGCACCGGCTCTGTGGGTCTGGAGATTCTTACAACCCGCACAGGCTACCGCAGCCCCAGCGCGCGCACCGTAGCTTCGTCAAGCGTCGCCTTGTCGTCTTTTCTGGTGACCACGCCGAAGCTGCCGGAATAATCCCACATGGCCCAGCCAATGTTGTGGCGTTCAAGAGCGGTGCGCACATCCTTAAGCCATGCGACGCGATCCTGCGGATCGGCGCCTTTGCGGAACACCCCGAACTCATTGCAGACCAGTGGCACACCGTTCTGCTTTGCCCAATTCGCCGCCTGATTGATGTCGGCCTCAATGCGCGCCGCATCCCAGTGATCCTGCCCGTAGCGAATCACGTCCAGCCGATGCACCGCGTCGGGCATGTCCGCCGCCACGCGCGCGGCGTTCTCCGGCGATGACGGATAATGCAGGCCTTTTATCCAGGTCCAGTAATATGATCCCCAGGTTGCGCTTTGATGGGTGAAGAGGTGCGGCTCGTAGAAGTGAAAAACGTAAATCACATTGGGATCGCGCAGGGGCTCGAGAAAAATCATGTCGTTATCGTCGTCCCAGCGCCCGCCCGGCGCAAGAATCGTATGATGGGGAGCGCCCTGCCGGATGGCAGCGGCCAATTTTGATTCCACGCCGTACCAGCGATAGCGGTCCCGCATTTCCGGTTCGTTGAGAATCTCGAAAAACACCTTCTCCGCGTCCCACGAAGCGTAGTGCCGCGCCACCATGCGCCAATAATCGGCGAAGCGCTCGACGAAATCGTCGTCGTTCAGCTTGGCTTTGAAATCGGAGTCGGGATGCATGTCGAGTTCGACGGCGAGTCCCGCGTCGAGAAGCATCTTCATCGCGGCGTCAAGATAGCCGAAATATTCGTCGGTCCCGTTGGTGCGGTAAGCCGCATCCATCATCGGCTTTGGATTCACGCTCAGCCGCACGTGATCGAACCCCGCCGACTTGATCAGGGCGATGTCCGTGGCGGTCGTCCACTTTTCGAAGTGTTCTTTTTTGTATCCGACGGGATCGTACACCTGCGCGAACCATTCACTCAGATTGATGCCGTGCCGCAGATGCGCCTGCCGCGAAGCGGCCACGCCCGTCGAGGCGCTGCCGGAAGACGCAGCGGAAGAAGTTTGCGCGCTCGAAAGCGACGCGAGGAACAAACAAACATAGACGACCGTCGATATCCGAAACAGAGAAGTGCGAAACATGAGACCACCTCCGGTGGAGTGGAACAAAAAACACATCGTACCCAATCGCGTGCGAAAAACGAAATGCAGGTTTCAGAGTTGAAGGTTTCAGAGCCGCGAGTTTCAAAGTTTCAAGGTGTCAACGTTTCAAAGACAAAATCTTCATGCCGCCGTGGGACCGGGGAAAGCTTTATCGCTCCCAACTTTGAAAGCTTGAAACTTTGAAACCTTGAAACTTTGAAACTTTGAAACCTTGAAACTTTGAAACTTTGAAAACCTTGAAACTCTGAAACCTCGAAACCTGCTTTTTGCGTCTTTCGCTAAGTTGTTGAAAGTTGGTGGAAGTCGTTGAAAGTAGGTGGAAGTTGTTGATTCTTCGTAGAACGCGTTTTAAAGGCCCTCTGGCGAACTTTAACTGCCGCCAACGTGGTGGGGGCCAGTCCCATGCTCCGCGTCGCTCTACGGGCCGCTGTTGACGCAGCACGGGGCATTCTACAAATCGACCGGGCCGGCTTTTTCACATCCCCTGGCGCGAGGGGGTGTATTTTCTGTCCCAAAATGGGAATTTGTGACAATAATGTACGCCAATGTACGTACGTTCTTGTATATTTATTAATTATGACTACAACGGTGTACGTACAGCACAGTTTGCCGTATCTTCGCCCATGCCCTGCGGTTGTCGAGTGGAAATCTTCGCCGTGCTGTTCCGACTCGACTGAAAAAAAAGGCCAACGCGCTAAGCACATCGGAGAGGAGTCGGTCCCACCAACCCGTCGAGCCGGAGATCTTTTCGCTCCGCCGGAGAAGCGGCTGCGCTCAGGATGACATCGGGTCAATGTTTTTTCAGAATGAAGCACTACCAGAGTGAAGCACTACCACGCGGACTTACTCGCCCAGATGCAGCATTTCAAAGGAGCGCGGCCCGGTTTCTTCGAAGATCATCTTGCGCTCGACCTCGATGGTGTTGCCGGCAAAATGACGGGGAATGTACCACGCGACCAATGCAGGCGGCAGCAAGCTCAGCAGGCGAATGGGGTTTAGCAGCGCCGAGGCCTCAAAGTCAGGCGTAGAAACGGCGTAGATCCGGAAGCCGAAACAAAACGCGATCAGAATCACAATGGAATGCTGCTTGAAGACGGGAAAGCTGCAGGTGAAGGGCAGCTTGCGAAAACGAATCAGCAGAAGATTCGTCAGCAACACCGACCACGTCAAGACAAGCAGTGCGTGCAGCGATGCGGCGACGATGCCGGCAAAGTAAAAATAAACGGCAAAGGTGACGCCAGCCGCCCAGGGCAGCACGGTTATGAGAATCACTCTGCGGGCCAGCGGTTCACATTCTTGCCTCTGGCGATCGAGCGTCAACTGAAAAATCCAGTTCGCGCGCAACTCCACCGGAATCTCGAACACCAGACGCATTCCGACAATACTCAGAAATGTGAGAATGAATGGGACGGAGAGCGCGTCGGCCGACAGGGCCGCTGCGCGCGCCGATTTTGCTCCTTCCAGCGCGATCATCATGGCCTGCGACGCCAGCACCAGGGCCAGTCCTGCAAAAGCGGCCAGCACCAGGCGGTGAGTTTCACTGCGCAGCAATGTTTTTGCGACGAAGCTGAAGCATCCGCGTTGGAACGGAGTTCGCAACAGCAACTGCCGCAATGCGTTGCCGAAGCGCGACGGGCGTGGATTGCGAGTGCCGGCGGTGGTCTCCGACATTTCAGCGATGCGCATGAAGTGCCGCCGGTAGCCGATCGCATAAGTGCCGAGCGCAACCGCGACGACGACGAGAAAACCGGGCAGGATAAGCCGCTCAAGCTGCATCAGAGCCGGATTCGATCGCGCACGCAACGACTGGCAGAGTGCGAGAAACCAGGTGGAAGGCAGAAAGAACATCCAGGCCGGCGTGTGATCTCGGATGCGCCAGATTTTGTCCGGGACAGCAGCGCTGGTGCAGAGCAAAGAGACCAGATAGACCACGATCAGGCCGCGAACATAAGCTGAGATCCGCTTGAAGGCACTTGCTGGAAGCACGGCCATCAGCGCGCCCAAAACTGAGAACACGGCGAAAAACGAAAAGATGCTGGCGAGCACGGCTCCTATGAAGTGAACGGCGGCGAACTTTACGAAGAAAAGGAACTCGGTTTGCGCCGCGGTGACGACCGCGGGAAACAGAACACAAGAGGCCGCATTCACGTCGAAAGCGACCAGCGCGACGAGAAAGAGCACGGCGGCAAGGTTGGCGGAAAAGATGGTGCGAGTGGAAATGGGCAGGTGAACCAGATTGCCGAAGTCGCGGCGGTCGGGAAAGATCGCGTCCCAGCGCCAAATGGCGACCGCGCCCGTCACCACCATCGATAGCACGATAAAAAAATATTCGTCCGGCAGGGCGATCATGAGGGTGTCGACATTTTTCTGCCCGCGCATCCACTGCAGCAGGCTGCCGTATTTGTTGAGCAACAGAAGGGCGACGAAGCCGCCGGGCATGGCCAGCATGGTCAACACCAGGCCGATGCCAAGATCGAGCCCTTCGCTGTCGGAGTCTCCGCCGCCGCGAAAAATTCGTTCGCCGAAAAGCTGCACCAGGCGCCAGAACGGGCGTTCGAGATACTTATCCCATCGGTGCGGAAGTTTCTTTGCTGCAAGCAGGCTCACGCGGCCCTCATGACTTCCACAATGTCGTTGGCCACGCGCAGGGTATCGACGTCATCGACCAGATGCAGAAACGTGTTCTCCAGCGATTCGCCCAGGATGCGGCCGACGTTCGCCACTGAGTCATGAGCGATGACCACGCCTTTTCGCAGAATCAGCACATCGCTGCAGACTTTCTCCACGACCTCCAGCACGTGCGAACAATAGAAGACAAGTTTTCCCGCGTGCCCCAGCGCATGCACCAGGTTCTTGAAAATCAAGGCCGAGGTGACGTCGAGACCGGACAGTGGCTCGTCGAAGATGAAGATCTCGGGATCGTGCATGAGGGCTGCGATCAAAAGAATGCGCTGCCGCATGCCTTTCGAGTAGGTTCCAATGCTGGCGTGCCGGCTGGGATGAAGCGAGAACAACTGCAGAAGGCGATCGATCTTGGATTCGATCGCCGCGCGGGCCATGCCGCGCAGGGTTCCGACCATTTCAAGATATTCCCATCCCGTCAGATAAGGATAGAGATGCGCCTCTTCGGGAACGTAGCCGAGCCGACGCCGGTACGCGGGCAAATCGTCTTGAATGCTATGGCCGTTGAACTGAACCGTGCCGCGCGTGGGCTCGAGCAATCCGGTGAGCATTTTTACCGTGGTACTTTTTCCCGAGCCATTCGGGCCGAGGCATCCCAGTACCTGGCCGGGGCGCAAGGTGAAAGATAAATCCTGCACCGCGGGAAGCGAGGCGTAGCGTTTGGTCAGTTGGTTGGCTTCGAGCAAGATTCACCCCAGCGGCGGAGGGTCGCGAGTCGGACAGATCGTTCAAGTCAGATAATTTCTGAGACACCGCGGGCAAGGCAGAAGTTCCCCGTGGACGTTTGGGGGAATCCGGCCTGTGATCCTTATTTTTTCTACAACGGGGAATCCGGGCTACTTCAGTTCGGCCAATTTCTGGGTGGCGATTTGTCCGGCTTCGCTGGAGGGATTATCTTTCTTGATTTGCTCGTAGAGACGCTTGGCGTCGAGCGGCTGGTTCGAGTTTTGATACAGCTCGGCCAACTGCAACTGCGATGCGACTTTGCTGACCGCATCGGTGGGCTTGTTGATCAGTTCCTGATAGAGAGCGGTGGCCTCTTTGGTGCGCTTGGTCTGGGTGTAGAGTCCGGCCAGCGCGCTTTTGGCGACGGAGGCAATTTCGCGGTTGCCGCTGGAAATGACTTGTTTGAAATCGCTTTCCGCGCCGCTATTGTCGGACAGCGTCTGGGCGGTCACTCCCAGCATGTAGCGGGCAGAGTCGGCGGTGCGGGTGTGCGGATACTTGTCGAGGATGGTCTGAAAGGCTTTCCTGGCGGCCTCGGCTCGCTCTTTGGCGGAGGTGAATGTCGGGAAATCGGGCTGGGCGGGTGAACCGGCCGGGCGCAGCGGCGTGTCCATGGTGCGAACCGCCTGGTTGAGTTCGAGGCTGGCTTTTTCATCCTGCGCGCCCAGGTAATACCAGCCGCCGATGATGCCGCCGATAACGACAACCGCGACGATGACAGCGATGATGAGGGTGTTCCGATGGTGAACGGTCCAGTCGGCGGTTTTTTCGGCAGCGCCGATGGTGACTCGGCTGAAAGCGTCTTGTTTGAGTTGATGGCGGGTCTCTGCGCGCACAAACTTCCCTTCTAGTAATGGCGGTGGAAGGACAAACTAGCAGTCTAACAGGCGCTAAACGGGAGGTCAAAACGTAGGGATTCTGAGGTAGTGGTGCAGTGTAAGAAAGATTTGTATCAGGGCACGCCTTCGAGGCGTGCCGTAAGAGCAGAGTAGAGGATCGATCGGCTTCAGCCGCTGCGGCCACGCGGGCAAGGCACAGCGGCTAAAGCCTTTTCCCACGCAGCCGTTTCACGGCATCGCTGAAGCGATGCCCTGATACGAACCCTCGGGGGCAAACTGCACCACTACCGGTTCTAAATCCGCGAATCATAAAGGGGCGAAGTGACATCTGTCCCCACGTTTTACAGAAGTGATACGATTTCTTGGCCCATTCGATGACCCCGCCCTCGATCATCGCCCACTACAAGATCACTTCCAAGCTTGGTGAAGGCGGCATGGGCGCGGTCTACCGTGCGACCGATACCAAGCTGGGGCGCGACGTCGCCATCAAAGTTCTGCCAGACTCGTTGGCCGGCGATTCTGACCGGCTGGCGCGATTCACTCGCGAAGCGCAAGTGCTGGCCTCGCTGAACCATCCCAATATTGCCGCGATTTATGGAGTCGAAGATCGCGCGCTGGTTCTCGAACTGGTCGAAGGCCCCACGCTGGCCGAACGCATTGTACGTGGCCCGATTCCTATCGACGAGGCGTTGCCGATTGCGCGTCAGATTGCCGAGGCGATGGAATTCGCGCATGAACGTGGAGTCATCCATCGCGATCTGAAGCCGGCGAACATCAAGATTCGCGAAGACGGAACCGTAAAGGTGCTGGATTTCGGCCTGGCGAAAGCCTTCGCGCCCGATTCGGCGAGTGGAACGCCGGACGCGATGAATTCGCCTACGCTGACCAACCGCGCCACGCAGATCGGCGTGATTCTGGGAACGGCCGCCTACATGGCGCCGGAACAGGCCAAGGGCAGGATCGTCGACCGCCGCGCCGACATCTGGGCATTCGGAGTTGTGGTGTACGAGATGCTCACCGGCAAGCGTGGCTACCAGGCGGAAGATGTATCGGACACGCTGGCTGCGGTGCTGACGCGTACAGTCGATTGGACAGCGCTGCCCGCGAATACGCCGCCGCGGTTGCGCGTGCTTCTGCACGATTGTCTGGCACGCGATCCGAAACAGCGCTTGCGCGACATCGGCGAAGCCAGGCGCGTGCTCGATCAACTCATTAACGGCCAACTCACCGGCGGCGCGCCGGATTCGAGTGCATCTTTCGCCGCCGTGGCAGCGCCCGCAGCAAGCCCCGCGCGGCGAAGCGTGCTGCCGTGGGCGATTGCCGCTCTCGCCGTTGCCGCCGCCGTTGCAGTGTTCTTGTGGCGCGCGATTCCGACCGCGATTCATCTGCCCGAAGCCCGTCTGCAAATAGCCGTGCCGGACGACAATGGTTTCGTTGTCCTATCGCCCGATGGAGGTCAACTGGCATTCTCCGCTCCCCCTGAGAATGGCATCGGCTCTCAGCTCTGGATCCGCCCACTGGATTCCGAACTAGCGAAACCGCTCGCCGGAACGGAGCCGAATTTGTTTAGCTTCTGGTCTCCCGACAGCAAGTCGATCGGATTCTTTTCCAATCAGACACTGAAGCGAATGGACCTGGAAAGTGGCACGGTGCAAACCCTGTCGGATGCACCTACTCCCCGCGGCGGAACCTGGAATCGCGAGGGCACGATTCTTTTTGCTCCTTCCGGCAACGGGGCCTTGTATCGCATTCCGGCGACGGGTGGCCGGCCCGAGCAGGTCACCGAGCAGCGGCCCCAGGAATCCAGCCATCGCTTCCCACAGTTTCTTCCCGACGGACATCATTTCTTGTTCTGGGTGAGCGGCCCGCCGGAGGTGAGAGGCGTATATGTTGGATCGCTGGAGAGCAAGGAACATCATCGGCTTTTCGCGGCCGATGGGCCGGCCACTTTCCTGGCGCCCAACCACATTCTGCTGGTGCGCGAACGGGTGCTTTATGCGCAGCGCTTCGATCCGGCCAGGTTGGCGCTCATCGGCGAGCCGTTCCCAGTCGCCTCGGGGGTCTCGTCGGATTGGACGTTCTTTAGCCGGATTACGGTTTCCGACACCGGGTTAATCGCATACCGTCCCGACACGACCACGCGGCGACAGGTGACGTGGCTGGATCGTTCAGGCAAGCCGGATGGCACGGTTGGCGAGCCTTTAGCGGATGCGAGATCGGCGGATCTTTCGCCCGATGGCCGCACACTCGCAATCACGAGCACGCGAGGCGAGTTCGGTACGGCGGATGTTTTTCTGATGGATATGTCCCGCGGCACGACCACCCGGGTCAACAGCGAGGAAGCCGGTAACACTTGCTGGTCGCCCGATGGAACGCGGATCGCCTTCAGTGGAGGACACTCTGGCGTCCTCGATATCTATTGGAAGGCTGTGGGCAGCAGCGGACCGGATGAAGTACTGTTCGCCTCGAAGGAGTCGAAGAATTTGACCGACTGGTCGCCCGATGGAAAATATGTTTTGTTTTCCAGCCAGAGTCCGGCTACGGCGCGCGATGTGTGGGCACTGCCGGTGGATGGCGCGGATCGAAAACCGTTCCCGGTGGCGCAGACTGCGGCTGAGGAGACGAACGGCAGATTCTCTCCGGACGGAAAGTGGGTTGCCTATCAATCCGACGAAACCGGGCACGCGGAAATTTTCGTGCGGCGGTTCCCGGACCAGGGTCCGGCAATGCGCGTTTCGACCGGCGGTGGACAGCGCCCGTTTTGGCGGAACGATGGCAAGGAACTCTACTACAACACAAAGGATCAACTGATGGCCGTCGAAGTGAGTGCGTCGGGCAAAGCCGGTCTGAACTTCGGATTGCCGAAATCGCTCTTCAAAGCCAATGGCGCGGTCGTGCCCGAAAGCGACGGCAAGAAATTCCTGTATCTGCTGCAGGTGGGCGATGTCAGCCGGCCTCCGATCACGGTCATCGTGAACTGGGCAGGCCAGAAGAAGTAGCCAACCTATCTTCGCGCAGCGAGTCCGCCAGGATGGATGGGATGCGGGAAACCGCAGGGCCCACCCTCCCGCAAACGTGTCCAGGCGCAGAAAACGCGGGAAGGGTGGGGCAACCGGGTCAAACCTACTCCAGGAAATGGAACGTATACGCCTTGCCGGTTGACCCGGAGGCGCTTGAATTGGAGAAGCCGGGAGCCAGGAACGCGTAATCGCCGGTCACCAGTTTGTCGGGCAGGGTCACCAGATAAATATGCTTCGCGATGCGTTGCTGTTGAAAGGCGACCGCATCCTTGGTGGCGCCACCGGAAGAATGGAAGACGCCTCCGGTCAGGGTTCGAAATTCGCGGTTGTCGCTGTTGACGTGCAAGTGAACCAGCAGATAGTCGGTTCCTTCCGAGCCTTCCGGCGCCTTGATCAGCAGTTCGAGCGGGGTCTGCAGTTTCGTGGGGCTTTCTTTGCCTTGCAGGTGCCCGTTGATGTCTCTCTTGACGATTCCGTTGGTGGCGATCGACTTCAGCACTCCGCCGGTTTTCCAGTTGACCTGCTCGGAAGGCACGATGGTCCACGCGCCTTTGAGCTTGTAGTAGACGCCGTTATCGAGGTCATCATAATTTACATTGTCGGCTGTGGCTGGAGGCGGATCTCCGGGTGCGCCGGCAGGCGGGGCGGCGGCCGGATCTGCCGGCGGGGGCGGGGCTGCGGGAGCCAGCATCGCTTTGATGATGTTGTCGGTGACGCCGGCCTGTTTCAGCGCGATCAGATCGTCGGCGCTCAGCTTCATGGGAGCCGGTTCGGCATTCACGCGCGCCAGGATAACGTCTTCCGACAGTCCGGCTTTCCACATCTGAATGACCTGGTCTTTGGTGAGCGGCGCGTCTTGCGCGGCGGCGGTAGCTGCGACCGTGAATACGGCCGTCAAACAGAGGAACAAACGGATCAGAACAGAAGGAGAGACTGCAAGTCGAATCTGATTTCGTGGCGTCATTTTTGCCTCCAGCAAGCGACACTCCCGTGGAGTGATTTCGGAACATAAAAGCATTTTGTGGGGGCCGTGTCAATGGCACGAGATCAGGGGTAGTGTCCTAACAGTGCGTTGCTCATTAACCTTTGCCAATTCTTCGCTTTATGGGACAAAGTTGCAACTTCCTGCAACAGGACAAATTTACAGAAAATGTGAGGGAGTGCCCGTCAGGTCTCTTGACCGCGTGGTATAGTTGGCATCCAATTGTAGACAGGTAATCGAAGCGAAACCTGCGCTTCCCCCCAAAGGAGCGAGGAAAATGCCCAACCGTTCATATTCGATCTCGATAGCAGTTATAGCAGCCCTTTTGTGCGTCACTGCGGTGGCGCAGCAGTATTCGACACAGGGAGCCGCGCAGCAGCAGCAGCCGGACATGTCTGCTCCCTATCAGATCACTTGGGTGATCCCAGTGGATTCCGGCTCTGTTAATCAGATGATTCGACTGATTAACACACAGGTGCGAATCGGCAGGAAGAACTTCATAATTTTGATCTCATCTCAGGGCGGAGAGGTTTTGGCAGGACTGACTGCATACAACTTCCTTCATGGGTTGGGCGTGAATATAACCACGTTTAACATGGGACAGGTGGACTCTGCTGCAAACCTGATTTTCTGCGCTGGCAATCACAGGTACGCTCTTCCCGACAGCAGATTTTTGCTGCATAGCTCCTATAGCCTTTTGCCTCCGGGCACACCGCTAAACGCTGATTATTTGGATGGGCAGTCTCAGCAGATACAAAGCATGAACAGGCTCATGGCTAATGTCCTGAATGCCGCTACTAACAACAAGCATGTAGCCGAGATTGAAGCGGCACTTCGCGGGCAAAAAATTCTCACGCCAGCCGACGCGAAAGCATGGGGCTTGATTGATGAAGAGCGGGAAAAATATTTCAACCCCAACGCCGTCATCGCGTCACTTGAACCAGCTTCAAACAACGGTACTCCCAGCACTCCCCCTCCGCTTGCATCAGATAAAAAGTAAAAGCTCTGTAATATTCCAAACGTGATCTGCAATGCCCGCCTCCATCGCGGGAGTGACGCGCAAACTGCGATGCACGCGCACGAAGTTGTACCAAGCGAAATGCAACGCCACAGCCGCTTTCAGGTGCGATAGCTTTTTGCTGAACGCAGTAGCGCAGTGAAGCTCTGGCGGATCGCCCTTGCGCGACCGCCACCACAGCAACGCAGTATTAGGACACTACCAGATCAGGGGTAGTGTCCTAATTTTTGACTTCGACAGTCATACGCAGTCAAACAGCAGGTTCCTCACCGCGCCTTCGGCCCGGTTTCGGAATGACAAATTAGGACACTGCCAGATCAGGGGGGTACCGGGAGCGCGGCGAAGTCAAAAGCCCCGCCCTCCCGCATAGAACGCGGGAAGGATGGGGCAACCGCATCCGGAGAGCCCTGGCACATCTTGAAACGGTGAACTTAGCGGCTGCGGGCGGCTTGCACTGCCATATCCAGTTCGTGCTCGGCTGCGTGCAGATGTTGTTCTGCCCTGGCTCCGTGGCCTTCCATGTCGTAGTGGTTGGCGGCGCGGGCGCGGTCCAGCTCGCGAATGGATTCCACGACGTGCTTGTGAACGTCATCCAGGTCGTGCCAGTCGTGCACCTGGGCCGACAATGCGGCTCCGGCGGCAAACGACAACGCAAGGGCGGAAATGCTGAGAACTTTTCTCATGGTCTTCTCGATTCCTCGTGATGTGAATTTGGGTGCCCTGAACTAGAACGCGATGGTAACGGACTCGACAGGAAACGGGAGATTCCGGTGGGACATGGGCTGAACGGACAACTGCCTGCCGCTTTGTGGCCCGAACCGCACGTCTTTCCGAGCACGCCTTTCCGAGCATTGACAACCGCGTCTAAGATGAAAGCGCATGTCTGGCAGCGAAGTTTTGTGGTCTGGAGTCGTGAGCGCCGGGGCTCGCCATAATCCATTGGCGGCGGCGGGCGTGGTGTTGGTGATTGTGTTTGTGATCTTCGCGCTGTTTGCGCCCTGGATCGCGCCGCAGGATCCGGCGGCGATTGATTTGCCGGCGCGGCTGGATCCGCCGTCGCATGCGCACTGGCTGGGCAATGATGAACTGGGGCGCGACATTCTCTCGCGCGTGGTTTATGGCGCGCGCATTTCGATGCTGGTGGGTAGTTGTGTGGTGATCACATCGCTGGCGCTGGGACTGATGGTTGGTTCGATTGCCGGATATTACGGCGGGGCGATTGACCGCTTCTTCAATGTGGTGGTGATGAATGCGTTTCTGTCTTTCCCCGGGATTCTGCTGGCGATTGCTTTTGTGGCGTTTCGCGGGCCGGGCATCTTCAATCTGGTGCTGGCGCTTTCGCTCGGGGGATGGGTTGGCTATGCGCGCCTGGTGCGCGGGCAGGTGCTGGCGGCGCGCGAACGGGAATTCGTGGAAGCGGCGCGAGCGCTGGGCGCGAGCGATCTGCGGATTATTGTGCGGCACATTCTTCCTAACATTATTCAGCCGGTGATCGTGCAGGCGGCGATTGGCATGGCGGGGGCGATTCTGGCGGAAGCGACCATGAGTTTTCTGGGGCTGGGCGTTCCGCCTCCGACGGCGAGCTGGGGAACGATGCTGAATGATGGGCGCGCCCATCTGTTTGATGCGCCGCATCTGGTGCTGTTTCCCGCGCTGGCGGTGATGCTGGCGGTGTTGAGCTTCAACTTCATTGGCGATGCTCTGCGCGACTATCTCGATCCCCGTTCCCGCATCGAAGCCGGGCTCTAAGTGGGTCACAATCAGCCGATCGTGCGAGGCAGACCGGAGCTTTCGTTCGACACTTCTTCAGCTCGCCCTTACGATCACATTTTGACATCCCAGCATTAGGGACATAACATGCCCAGAGTTGTCACGCGTCCATGATTGGGCAGACCATCTCGCACTATCGCATCCTCGAAAAAGTGGGCGGTGGCGGCATGGGCGTGGTTTATAAGGCCGAAGACGTCCGCCTGCACCGTTTCGTTGCCCTCAAATTCCTGCCTGACGACGTGGCGCGGGACCCGCATGCGCTGGCCCGATTTCAACGGGAAGCACAAGCCGCCTCTGCGCTGAATCATCCCAACATCTGCACCATTTACGACATCGGTGAGCAGGGCGGGAAGGCGTTCATCGCAATGGAATTTCTCGACGGTTCGACGCTGAAGCACCGGATTGGTGGGCGTCCCCTGGATCTTGACGTTTTGTTGGCACTGGCGATCGAGACCGCCGATGCGCTGGATGCGGCTCACGCCAAGGGCATTGTCCATCGCGACGTCAAGCCGGCCAACATTTTCGTCACCAGCCGAGGCAGCGCAAAGGTTCTGGATTTTGGTTTGGCAAAAGTTTCGGGCGAGCCCGTTGGGGCAGGTGCGACCGCAGCCACCATTGATTCCGAGGCGCATCTCACCAGCCCGGGTGCTGCGCTGGGCACGGTCGCCTACATGTCGCCGGAGCAGGTGCGAGGGATGGAACTGGATGCTCGCACCGATCTGTTCTCGTTCGGCGCAGTGCTCTACGAGATGGCAACGGGAACCCTGCCCTTCCGTGGTGACACCTCGGGCGTAATTTTCGACTCGATTCTGAATCGGGACCCCACCCCCACGGTGCGGCTGAATCCAGATTTGCCAGCCGAGCTCGAACGAATTATCGGAAAGGCACTCGAAAAAGATCGCGAACTACGCTACCAGAGCGCGCCGGAGATAGGCGCAGACTTGAAACGCTTCCGGCGGGATACCACGACGGGCCGGTTCGGCGCCTCGCTGCCTGCAGCAAAATCCACCGGCCACACTCCAGCTTCCGGCGCAACACCGCTCGCTGCGGCTGTTCCCCGCGCGTTCCCGCGCGGGCTGGCCGCCGGCGCAGTCACCGTGATTCTTGCGGCTGGACTGGCAGGTGCCTGGTGGATTTCCCGCCGTCCAGAGGCCCTTCCCCAATTCAATCAACGGAAACTTACCGCAAATCTTGTCGACATGCCCGTAGACTCTGCCGCTATTTCTCCCGATGGAAAGTACCTGGGCTACAGCGATCAGCAAGGCATTCATCTGCAACTGGTGGCGACCGGCGAGACGCAGAATGTTCCCCTTCCTTCCGGTATCAAACCGGGCGAGGCTTTCTGGGAGTTCGAATCCTGGTTTCCAGACTCCACGCGCTTCACGGCGGAGCTTGGTGTTCCCGGAAAGCCCTTCAGTCTGTGGTCAGTGGCGATTCTGGGAGGAGCGCCACAAGAGGTTATGGACGATTATCATTCAGGGGCTGGAGTTTCTCCCGATGGATCCGCGATTGCGTTTCCAAAAGAGCACAGCGTCTTTGGGTGGCGCGAGATTTGGCTGATGGGGCCTCACGGAGAATCCCCCCACAAGATCCTTAGAGTGGATGATCAATCCGGGATCGGAGGAATAGTCTGGTCGCCGGCAGGAAACCGAATCGCATACACGAACGCGCATCACGTGGGGGACAAGAGGGTTCACTCGGTCGAGACTTGCGACTTAAAGGGGGCCGCCAGAACCACCGTGTTGGTCGACGACAACCTAAATGACTTCGCCTGGGTTTCCCCGGGACGTTTGATTTATTCGCGATATGTCGCAGGCAGCCGCGACAACTTCTCCAACGATCTCTGGGACCTGAAAGTAGACTCAAGCGCGGGAACGCCGCACGGCTCAGCTCGCCGGCTGACGGACTGGTCCGGATTCTTCGTCTATGGCCTTAGCGCGACCGCCGATGGCAAGCATCTTGTCTTCCAACGCGGGAACGACCACCAGTCGGTTTTCGTGGGCGACCTGGCGGGCCATAAAGACAGCATGGTACAGGCGCATCGCTTGACGCTGGATGACTATGGCGACATCCCTACGGCTTGGAGCGCCGATTCTAACTACGTGTTTTTTTCTTCGGCGCGGGCGGCGGGACGGCAAATATATCGGCAGGCGCTCGATGGAGGCACTCCTCCGCTACCTGTAACACAGGCCCCCGCCATGACCTTCAGCCTGGCTCGGCAGGCTTCGGACGGCGCTTCGCTGGTGGTCGAGGGAAACCCATCTGACTCGGAAATAGTGGGCCTCTATCGAGTTGCCGTCGGTGGGGGCATTCCCCAGTTGCTATTTGACCCCGGAGAGTTCGTAGATTTCAGCTGTACTGATCGACAGGCGAACCTGTGCGTATATGGGTCGATGATGCCAAAACAGAAGGACCTGATCATCCATTCGTTCGACCCGAGTTCGCTCGCCCCGGCCGGAGGCAAGGACAAGGAGTTGCTGAGGATTCCGGTTGAACCGGGAGCGACATACTCCTGGGCAATCTCTCCCGATGGTTCCCAGGTCGGCATCCGGAAGCACGACCGGAACACGAGTGATATCCGCTTCTTCTCGCTCCATGGCGAGGGGACGC
>Ga0302325_10000732_pt1 | contig 87877 bp, 89 predicted proteins | sample Palsa_T0_2_FD_201948 | JGI IMG/M metagenome (GOLD analysis project Ga0302325, IMG submission 201948) | Peat permafrost microbial communities from Stordalen Mire near Abisko, Sweden - Palsa_T0_2 | ecosystem: Environmental > Terrestrial > Soil > Palsa > Peat permafrost | place: Sweden: Abisko...
ATGGTCGGCATGGGCGCGATGGTCGGCGGGGGCACCGGCGCGGTGATGACCGCCGTCACGATGACTTTCGAGATGACGCGCGACTATGACATCGTGATGCCGATGATCCTGGCGGTCGCCACCAGCGTCGGCGTGCGGCGGCTTTTGTCGAAAGAGAACATCTACACGCTGAAACTGATGCGGCGCGGGCGCGCGGTGCCGAAGGCGCTCCACGCGAACATGTTCCTGGTGCGCCACGCGCGCGAAGTGATGGATTCGGACGTGCTCGTCCTGCCGGCCGAGGACAGTTTCGACGATTTCCTGCGCGAGCACGAAGCGGAGGGCCGTTTGCGGCACGTCGTGGTGACCCAGAAAAGCCGGCTCTATGGCGTGATCCGCGTCAATACCGGTCTGAGGCGCGGGCTGGAAGGCGCCCATACCGGCGTCACGCTCGGCGATATCGCCAGCCGCGATTTCACGATTGTCGGCGAAGACGCCATCGCTTTCGACGTCATCGACCGGATGTGGCGCAAGGGCGCCTTCATGGCGGTGGTGATCCGCGGGCGCGGCGTGCCGAGAGGCGACGACGTCGTTGGCGTCATCACCAAGGAGCACGTCGCCGATTCCGTGGCGAGCAGCATGAATATCTTTCCCAATTGATGGGGTGGGCGCTCACTTGGCCATCGTGACGCCCCACACGAAACCGTTCGTCGCATAATCCTGTAGGTTCTTCCGATCGACCTCGCCGACGGCATTGTCGGTGAACACGCCGTTGGCTTCCCCCGCCTTGTCGAACGAAGCCAAGGCATGACAGGTGATGCAGGAGGAATGGGCCAGCGGGATGCGGCCGTTGAGGCGATCGATGAAGGAATTGCCGAGCAGCGTCGGGCGGCCGTCCTTCTCCGTGAAGTCGATCTGCGCGCCCTTCAGGCAATAGTTGAGCCAGACCGGGCCAAGCCCGATATTGGCGAACATCGCGATGAGTTCGGGGCTCTTTTGGCAATCGCCGTAATCCTCGTTCGGCGGGTCCCTGCCGAACACATGGGCGATCGCCGCGCCGAATGTGTCATGGCATCCCATTTCGTCGCAGCGCCCCGGATTGCCGCGATGCTCGAAAGTCGCCCAGACCAGGTTCTTCCAGCGCTTGGAATTGAGGCTCAATCCCATCAACGCATATTCCGTCCGGACCGCGCCGTCGCTCTCCGTCTTCGTGTAGTAGATCTTGCGCACGTCCTCTTCGTCGATCGACAGCCATCGCGCAAGATCGCGCGTCTTGATCCAGTCCGCCTTCACCTGAACGGCATCGGCGGGTAGGTCGACTTTGAGGCCTTGCTGGAACGCCTTGGCGAAGCCGGCTTTCGAATAAAGCTCCTGCGAGACGATATAGCGATAGGCCGCCCAGTTGCGCCGCACCTCTTCCAGAATGCACGCGTCGTCGGGAAAGCCGATCGCCTTGGCGGCGTCGCGGTCGAAAACCTGTTTGCACCGGCCGGCGGATTGCCGCGCGCCGGAAATCGGCCATTGCGGCGGCGATTTCCCATAGAGGTCGTCGTCGGAAGCCCAGGTCTCGAATTCGAGTTGGCGAGCGCCCGGCGCGCCGGAAGCGGCGACCGCCTCGGCGAATATTTCCCAGGCGACCATGTCGGGCGACTGGCCGAGATCGGAATAGGCCGACGCCGCGCGAGGCGCGAGGAGGGCGGCGATGGCCATGGCGAGCGCGGCGAGGAGGCGCGGGACGGAACCGGTTTGGGTCAAGACGCGATTTTTCTCCTTTGCCGGCCCGCTGAGCGCGGACCGACCGGCCTTGCATAAACAATCGGAGCCCCGAAATATTCATCACGGCGCCCCGGCCAATGTAATAATAACCGCGGCGAACTCCCACGCCAGGCGCTTTGCCGAGGAACCCTAAGTGAACAAACCGGTCGCCCCGCCCGTCAACCCGCTGCTCGAGCCTTGGACCGGGCCTTTCGAGGCGCCGCCTTTCGATCTGCTAAGGCCGGAGCATTTCGCGCCCGCCTTCGCGATCGCGCTCGCGCAAAAGCGTTCGGAAATCGCCGGCATCGCCGCCAATCCCGAACCGGCGTCCTTCGCCAATACGATCGAGGCGCTGGAGCGCAGCGGCGACAAGCTTGAGCGCGTCGCCTCGGTGTTTTTCAATCTGGCCGGCGCCGACAGCAATGACGCGCTGGAGGCGATCGAGCGCGACATCGCGCCCGCCCTCTCGCGCCTCAGAAGCGAGCTCTTCCTCAATGAAGCGCTGTTCGCCCGCCTCGAGGCGCTGCATTCGGCGCGCGACGCGCTCGGGCTCGACGCCGAACAGGCCCGCGTTCTCGCGCTTTATCGCATCGCTTTCCTGCGCAACGGCGCCGCGCTGGCGCCGGGCGCCAAGGCGCGGCTCGCCGAAATCGACGAGCGCCTCGCCACGCTCGGCACGCAATTCGGCCAGAACGTGCTGGCCGATGAGAAAGCCTATGCGCTGGCGCTGGAGACGCCGGAGGATGGCGCGGGCCTGCCCGATTCGCTGCTCGCGGCGGCCGCCGAGGCCGGCGCCGAGCGCGGCCTGCCCGGCCCCGCCATTACCCTGTCGCGCTCCAGCATCGAACCGTTTCTGCAATTCTCGGCCCGCCGCGATCTGCGCGAGAAGGCGTTTCGCGCCTGGATCGCGCGTGGCGAACATGACGGCGCGAGCGACAATCGCGCCATCGCCGCCGAAACGGTGCGGCTGCGCACCGAACGCGCGAAGCTCCTCGGGTTTGCGAGCTACGCACATTTCCGGCTCGACGACACGATGGCCAAGACGCCGCAGGCGGCGCTGAATCTTTTGCATTCGGTGTGGACGCCGGCGCGCGCGCAGGCCTTGCGCGAGGAACAGGCGCTGCAGGGGATCGCCGCGCAGGAAGGCGGCAATTTCGCGCTCGCACCCTGGGACTGGCGCTATTACGCGGAAAAGCGCCGCAAGGCTCTGTTCGATCTCGACGAGGGCGAGATCAAGCCCTATCTCCAGCTCGACAAGATGATCGAAGGGGCCTTCTATGTCGCGGGCCGGCTGTTCGGCCTCCGCTTTACCGAGCGCAACGACATCAAGCTCTACCATCCCGACGCGCGCTGCTGGAGCGTGACGGGAAGCAATGGCGAAGAGATCGCGCTGTTCATCGGCGATTATTTCGCCCGTTCGTCCAAACGCAGCGGCGCCTGGATGAGCGCCTATCGCGATCAGCAAAAACTGGGCGGCGCGGTCCTGCCGATCGTCGTCAATGTGATGAACTTCGCCAAGGCCCGCGCCGGCGAGGCCGCGCTGCTCAGCTTCGACGACGCGCGCACTTTGTTCCATGAATTCGGCCATGGCCTGCACGGCCTGCTGTCGGATGTGACCTATCCCATGATTTCGGGAACCAGCGTCGCGCGCGATTTCGTCGAGTTTCCCTCGCAGCTCTACGAACATTGGCTCGAGAGGGCGGAAATCCTGCGCCGCTTCGCCGTGCATCATCGCACCGGCGAGCCGATGCCCGAGGCGCTGCTGCAGCGGCTCATCGCGGCGCGCCAGTTCAACCAGGGCTTTGCGACGGTCGAATTCGTCGCCTCCGCCCTCGTCGACCTCGACCTGCATCTGGAGGCGGCGCCGGGCGCGATCGACGTCGTCGCTTTCGAGAAGAGCGAGCTCGAAAGGCTCGGCATGCCGGGCGCGATCGTCATGCGTCACCGCACCCCGCATTTCCAGCATATTTTTGCTGGATCCAGCTATTCGGCGGGCTATTACAGTTATCTCTGGTCGGAAATTCTCGACGCCGACGGCTTCGAGGCGTTCGAGGAAAGCGGCGACATTTTCGACCCCGCGCTTGCCAAGAAGCTGCGCGACTATGTCTATGCCGCCGGCAACAGCCGCGAACCCGAAGCCGCTTATGCCGGCTTCCGCGGCCGCGCGCCGAAGGCCGAGGCGCTGCTGCGCAAGCGGGGGCTCAGCGAGGCGGGTGGCGGAGGCGGGTGAAGCGGCTCAGTCGAAGGCGCACTCGCTCTGAGGCGCTCAGGCCGCGAGTCCGATGATTATCTCGCTGGCAGCTGGGGGCCGCCATATTGCTTGACGAAGCTGTCAGCGGTCACCAGCACGAGATTTCGAGCAAGCGATTGCGCGATCAGGAGCCGATCGAAAGGATCTTGATGGATAGGGGGTAAAGTCGCCGCCGCTTCGGCATGTTCGCCTGAAATGGGAAGAGACAGAAACCCGTTTCGTGCGACCGCCCGCGACGGGGAACCGGTGAACGACAGCCGTCCCAGGCGTTGCTTGATCGCGATTTCCCAAATCGAAGCGGCGCTGACATATACCCTGTTGGCCGGATCGCCGATCTCCGCAGCGGCGGCGGCGCTGAGCTGGCCGTTGGAAGCGTCCCACCAGATGAAAGCGTGGGTGTCCAGCAGCAAGTCCATCGGCTCGCTATGGCTTGCCGTCGAACGCCGCCTGGAGGTCGTCGGGAAGAGGAGCGTCGAAGTCTTCGGCCAGATATGTGAGACCCAGCGCGCCGGCGGGCTTTCGCTGCTCGCCGTTGAAGGCGATCGGCGCCAGTCGCGCCATCGCGACCCCATTTTTGGAAATGATTATTTCCTCTCCCTCCGCCGCGCGGTCGACAAGCTGCGAAAGATGAGTCTTGGCCTCATAAAGGCTGACGATTTCGGACATAGAGCCATCCTTGACTAGCTTGACCAATATAGCATCGGACGCGCTAGGTCAATCCGGGCGGCGTGCGGCTGTATTGCAGCGCTGAGGAAAAGCCGCGCCCGCTAGCTGTCCTTGTTCCCGCCGAACAAGCTCCCGAGCAGGCCGCCGACGACGCCGAGCGCCGCGCCGGTGGCGACGGCGCCGCCGGCCGACGATGCGCTGCTCTCGGTGCGGTTGGGCAGGTAGCGGCCGATTTCTTCAGCGAGGTTGATGATCGGCATGCTCTGCAGCCAGATATGGCCGGGGCCGGTCAGCGTCGCCAGAAACAGGCCCTCGCCGCCGAACAGGATGTTCTTGAAGCCCCTCACCATCTGGATGTCGAAGCCGACGCTCGGCTCGAATATGCCGACATGGCCGGCATGCACGAGCAGGCGTTCGCCAGCCGCCAGATCGCGCTCGACGACCTCGCCCGACAAGTCGAGCCAGACGATGCCGGGTCCGGTCACTTTTTGCAGGATAAAACCGTCGCCGCCGAAGAAGCCGGCGCCGAGGCGCTTTTGCCAGGCAAGCTCCAGCGTCACCGATTTTTCCGCGACGAGGAACGTCTCCTTGCGGCAGACCAGCGATTGGCCGGCCTGCAATTGGGCGGCCAGCACGGCGCCGGGAAAGCGCGGCGCGAATGCGACATGGCCGGCCCCGGTCGCGGTGAAATCGGTGACGAAGAACGAGCCGCCGGCAAAAGAGCGCTTGAGGCCGGCGAACAGGCCGCCGCCCGTATGCGTGTCCATCTGCACCGCATCGTTCATCCAGGCCATCGTATTGGTCTGGCTATAGACCGTCTCGCCGGGGCTGAGATCGATCGCCACCGTCTGCATGATCGTGCCGGAAATCTCGTAATGCATCGAAGTCGTCCCCTCCTGCGAGCCTAAGCGAATCGCGACGCGAATTATGAGCCAAGCGCTTGACGAAAGTGAGTCCCGCAAACGGCGGGAGAAACAAGCGTTTCCAAAAGAACAGAATATTGGCGTCGTTTAAGCCGCGACGGTCCGCACGACGGCGCCGCGGCGATAGAGCAGTACCGCGCCGCTAAGCGAACAGAGCGCCGCGGCGCAGAGCCAGAACGCGGGCGCCGAATCGCCAAAGTTGCGGATCAGCAGCTTGGAGACGATCGGCGTCGACGTGCCGAACAAGGCGGTGGCGAGCGAATAGGCGAGCGCGAACGAGGAGGCGCGGATATGGCTCGGCACGACTTCCGTCAGCGCCGCCACCATGGCGCCGTTATAGAGGCCGTAGGCGCAGGAGAGCAGCATTTCGACCCCGATCAGTTTGGCGAAGCTCGGCGCGCTGGCAAGCCAGGTCAGCGCGGGATAGGAGGCGACGAGGACCAGCGCGGCCGTGGCCAGCAGCACCGGCTGGCGGCCGATGCGATCCGACAGTGCGCCGCCGATCGGCAGCCACAGGAAATTGGCGAAAGCCACCAGCAGCGTGACGAGCAGGGCGTCTCCCGGCGCCAGGTTCAATGACTTACCGAAGTCCGGGGTGTAGACGGTGATGAAATAGAACGCGACGGTCGTCAGCACGACCAGCATCATGCCCTGCAGGATCACCATCCAATTGACGGCGACGCTGCGGTAGATTTCCGCTGGCGTCGGATGATGCTTCTTGGCCAGAAATTCCGGCGTCTCCTGCAGCGAGCTTCGCAGCACGAAGATGACCGGCACGATGAGGCAGCCGATGAGAAAAGGGATTCGCCAGCCCCAGGCGACGATCTGATCGGGAAGAAGCGACTGATTGAGGCCATAGCCGATCAGCGCGCCGGCGAATACCGCGACCTGCTGGCTCGCCGATTGGAAGGACGTCGTGAAGCCCTTGTTGCCCGGCGTTGATATCTCGGCGAGATAGACGGAGACGCCGCCAAGCTCGACGCCGGCCGAAAATCCCTGCAGGAGCCGGCCGATCACCACGACGATCGGCGCGGCAAGGCCGATCGTCGCATAACTCGGCGTGAAAGCGATGATGATCGTGCCGGTCGCCATGATCGACAGCGTCACGATGAGGCCCTTGCGTCGGCCGACGCTGTCGACATAGGCGCCCAGAAAAATCGCGCCGAGCGGGCGCATCAGCGCGCCGAGCCAGAACACGACGAGGGCGAGCGAGGTGTCGGTGAATACGTCGCCGGTCGCAAAGAACGCCTTGCCGATCGGCGCCGCATAGAGGCCGAACAGGAAGAAATCGAACATTTCGAGAAAATTGCCCGCCGTCGCGCGCAAGATGGCGCCGGATTTCGACTGGATAGGCGCGATCTCAGGCATTTCCGACTTGCCTCCCGGCCCGCGGTTCGAGACCGGCCGGGCGATGTTTTGTTTTATCGGTCGGGAATGTTAGCCGAACTCGTCACGCGTGGCGACAACGAGATTGCGCCGCTACATCGGAACGATCCCGGAGATCGGCGCGGTCCATGTGAGCTGGTCCTCGACGGACCGCACGCCCGGCGTATTCTCCGCGATAACGCGCAGCGCCGCCCGCTCGCGGTCGTCCAATATGGTGCCGCTCAGCGTCACGATTCCATCGCGAACGCCGATCTCGATTAGCGCGGTCGGCGCCCAGGCTTGGGCTTCCAGTTGACTGAGAATGGAGCTGCGGATCGCCGCATCGGGAACGCCCTCCCGCTTCGCAGGCAGGAGCTTCGCCAGGGCGCGAAGAAGATCGGCGCGCGTAAGGATGCCAACGACGCGCCCTTCGAGCGTCACAGGCAAGCGCTTGATCTTGTGGCGGTTCAGCAGATCGACCGCCTCACTGAGGTCGGCGCCGGGGGCGATCGCGATCGGGTCGGCGGTCATCAATTCCTCGACCTTGCGGCCGTGGGTTTGTACATAGGCTTCAGCCGCCTTGCCGGGGCCGAGCAGGACTTCGATCCACCGCGCCCGCGGCTTTTGCGTGCCGAGTTCGGCGCGGCGCAGCAGGTCGCCCTCGCTGAGAAGGCCGACCAGCGTCCCCTCCCGGTCGACCACCGGCAGCCCGCTCACGTGGGAGCCCAGCATCAGGTCGATGGCTTCGGCGATACTGGCGTCCGGCTGAATCGTGATGACTTTCGTCGACATGGCTTGGCTGACTTGCATGGGGCTCCCGGCGATAAGCGACGGACGGACGGTTGGAAGGATCGGCATAGCACAGGTGGGCGCGAGACATCGCGCCCGGCCGCGCGCGGTCTTCAAATTCTTGCAATTTCGCCGAAATTGCCCTTCTTTGAGGCCGCTTGCCGTTTCCGTCCTCCTGCGTCCAAGAGATTGAAATGAAAATCAATTCAAAAGATTTTTGCGTCATGGCGGGCGATGATGTCGACCTCAAGAAATGGCCGACCCTGGTCGAACCCGTCTACAAATCAAAAGAGCAATATCAACAACTTCTGAGCGATCATGTCGCGGAGATGAGCGAGCAGCAACAGCTCCTCTACGCGTCCGACCGTTACGCCCTGCTGTTGATTTTCCAGGCGATGGACGCCGCGGGAAAGGACGGCGCGATCAAGCACGTGATGTCCGGGATCAACCCGCAGGGCTGCCAGGTGTTCAGCTTCAAACATCCCAGCGCCGAGGAATTGCAGCACGATTTTCTCTGGCGCACCACAAGGAACCTGCCCGAGCGCGGGCGCATCGGCATTTTCAACCGGTCTTACTACGAGGAAGTGCTGATCGTGCGCGTGCATCCGGCGATCCTGCATGGCGAAGCGCTTGCCGACCCGCCGCGCGACGAGAAAAAATTCTGGCGCGAACGCTATCGCTCGATTACCCATCTGGAGCGGCATCTGCACGCCAACGGCACGCGCGTCGTCAAATTCTTCCTACACCTCTCCAAGGAGGAGCAGCGCAAGCGCTTCCTCGCCCGCATCGACGAGCCTGAAAAGAACTGGAAATTCAGTCTTGCCGACGTGGAGGAGCGCAAATTCTGGAAGGAATATATGCATGCTTATGAGCAGTGTCTGAGCGAGACGAGCACGGAGGACTGTTCCTGGCACGTCGTCCCCGCCGACGATAAGCTGAATGCGCGGCTCATCGTTTCGCAAATCATTCTCGACAAGATGAAAGAGCTCAAAATGAGCTATCCAAAAACGAGCGCCAAGCGCCGCGAGGAATTGCGGCAGATCGGCGAGCAGCTTTCTTGAAGGGCGGGCGCGGTTCGTCCGCATCGTGAGAGGAATCCGGGGCGCAAGGTGAGCCGTTACGCGATCTATTATGCGCCGGCCGCGCGCGATTCTCTATGGACGTTCGGATCGTCGGCGATCGGCTATGACGCGGCGAGCGGAGCGAGGCTGAGTTTTCCCAAGCATCCGCTTTTGCGCGACGCGCCGCTTGAGGCCTGGACGGCGGAGCCGCGCAAATATGGATTTCACGCGACGCTGAAGCCGCCCTTCGCGCTGGCGCCGGGCGCAAGCGAGAGCGCATTGGTCGAGGCGATCGGCGATTTTGCCGGCAGGCAGGCGCCGTTCGCAGCCGGAGCGCTCAACGTCGCGCCGATCGGCGCCTTCGTCGCGCTGACGCCGGCCGGGCCTGCGCCCGAGCTTTCCCGACTCGCCGACGCCTGCGTCGAGGCGTTCGACCGCTTCCGGGCGCCGCCGAGCGCCGCCGAGCGGGCGCGCCGCCTGCAAAGCCCGCTGACGGCGCGCCAGATCGAAAATCTCGACCGATGGGGCTACCCTTACGTCTTCGCCGATTTCCGCTTCCACATGACGCTCTCGGGTCCGCTGCAAAGGGGCGATCGCCAACACTTCGCCGCTGCGATGGCCGAACTATACGCGCCGCTGGCGCACCCGCTCGTCGTCGACGCGATCGCCCTGTTTGCGCAACCGGAGGCGTCGAGCGCCTTCGTCCTTAAGCGACGGTTCGAATTCGCCGGGGCAGGATGAGGCGTCAGTCCTCGTATTTTTCGAGAAACGCCGCGATGGAAAGATCGCGAAAATCAGGCAGCGCGGCGCGCAGCCTCTCATGGTCCCAGTCCCACCAGGCCAAAGCCTCCAGCCGCGCGGCTATGTCAGGGGCGAACCGGCGTTTCAGCGGCCTAGCGGGAACGCCGCCGACGATCGCATAGGGCGCGACATCCTTCGTCACCACGGCGCCGGCGGCGATGACCGCGCCATGCCCGATGTGGCGCCCGGGAAGCACGATGGCGCCATGGCCGATCCACACGTCGTGGCCGATCGTCACGCCGGCCGCCCGGCGCGTGTCGAAAAACGCCGCCTCGTCCGCCTCTCCTGGGAAATAGGTCGAGGCGCGATAGGTGAAATGCGCCTGCGAGGCGCGGTGCATCGGGTGGTTGCCCGGATTGATGCGCGTATGGGAGGCGATCGAACAGAATTTGCCGATGCGCGCATAGATCACGTCGCTATCGTTGACCACGTAGGAATAGTCGCCAAGTTCCGATTCCTCGATCGTCGTGCGGGCGCCGACTTCCGTGTAGCGGCCGAGCCGGCTGGCGATCACTTGCGCCTGCGGGTGAACGAGAGGCTCCAGGGAAAGCGTCTTTTTCATCCGGGCGATCCTTTGGCAGCGGGCCGGCGGGCGGATTGGCTTAGGCGCGCGACAGTCCGGTGACAATTCCAAGGCGATTCGACGCGGCGGGGCGCGCGACTCCCGCCGCGTCACGAAACCTTTGCTTGGGAGGGCTAGTCAACAGGCGTCAAGACGAACCTTGGAACCTCAAATGCTGGTTTTTGAAGGGGTGTCGCGGCGATTTGGCGCCAAGACGGCGGTCGACGATGTCAACGTCGAGATTCCGAACGGCGCCTTTATCGGAATCATCGGGCGTTCCGGCGCCGGCAAGTCGACTTTGTTGCGCATCGCCAATCGTTTGGTCGATGCTTCGCATGGCCGCATCCTGTTCGACGGCGTCGACGTCACCAAGCTCAGCGGGCAGGGCTTGCGCGACTGGCGCGCCAATTGCGCGATGATTTTTCAGCAGTTCAACCTCATCGGCCGCCTCGACGTGCTGACCAACGTGTTGATGGGGCGGCTCAACAAGATTTCGACGGCGCGCGGCGTGCTGCGCATGTGGAGCGCGGAAGACAAGATCATCGCGCTCTCCGCGCTCGAGCAATTCGACATCGCCAATCTGGCCGCCCAGCGCGCCGACCGGCTGTCGGGCGGCCAGCAGCAGCGCGTGGCGATCGCCCGGGCGCTGGTGCAGGAGCCGCGGCTCATTCTGGCCGACGAGCCGATCGCCTCGCTGGATCCGCGCAACACCAAAATCGTGATGGACGCGTTGCTGCGCATCAACAAGCACTTTGGCATCACCGTCATTTGCAATCTGCATTCGCTCGATCTGGCGCGAGAATATTGCGACCGATTGGTGGGCATGGCGCAGGGCCGCGTCGTGTTCGACGGCGCGCCGGCGGCGCTGACCGAAAGCGTCGCGCGCGAACTTTACGGCCTGGAGGCCGGCGAGGCGATGGCCGCATCCGAGACGGCCGATATGGGCGCGTTCGCGGCGCCCGCGGCGGCGTAACGCCGGCGCGGAGTCGCGCCGGCGCAACGATTGAATCGCTACAACCAGAGCAGGAGAGACCTATGTTCACTCGTCGTTTGATGCTCGGCCTCGCGGCCGCTTTCGCCTTTGTCTCCCTCGCTCACGCCCAGGATTGGAAGGCTAAATATCCAGAGCTGGTCTTTGCGGTCATCCCGGAAGAAAACGGCGCCGGGGTCATGGATCGCTATGCGCCTTTCGTCGACTATCTCTCCAAGGAGCTCGGCGTGAAGGTGACCTTGCGCGTCGCCAACGATTATGCGGCGATCATCGAGGGCCAGCGCGCCGGCAATATCCAGATCGCCTATTACGGGCCCGCCTCGTTCGCCAGAGCGCGCGTGACCGGCGTCAAGACCGACGCATTCGCCATCGACGTCAACAGCGACGGCAGCAAGGGCTATTATTCGGTGTTCTACGTGCTCGCCAAGAGTCCCTACAAGACGATCGAAGACCTCAAGGGCAAGAACATCGGCCTCGTCGATCCGAATTCGACTTCGGGCAATAATATGCCGCGATACAAGATGAACCAGATGGACATCAATCCGGAAACCTATTTCAGCAAGGTGCAGTTCACCGGCAGCCACGAGAACGCTGTTCTCGCCCTCGCCCAGGGCACGGTCGATGTCGCGGCCAATTGGTGGAACGCGCCCGACGATTCCAACCTCACGCGGATGCTCAACAAGCACATGCTGAAAAATGCCGATGGAACGGAGATGACCAAGGACGATTTCCGCGTCATCCTGAAGTCGGACCTCATCATCAATTCGCCCTATGCCTATTTGTCGGACCTGCCCGACGACCTCAAGGCGGCGATCAGCAAGGCCTTTCTGGAGGCGGCGACCAAGGACCCGGCGGCTTTCGCCAAGCTCTCCGACGGCAAGAACCTGCCCTGGCAGAAGGTCGAGACCAAGGACTATGACGCGACGATAAAGCTCATCAAGTTCGTCGATTCGCTCAAGAAGTCCTGACGTCCTGACAGGCGATAGCGAGGCGCGGATTCCGGCCGCGCCTCGATCCCTTGTTTCGACCGCCTCCGCCTCTCGCCACAGAGGAACCTATCTTGGCAAGCGCCATCCATCGACTGCCCGACGCTCAGGCGGCCGTTCTAACGCGATCCTACCAGGCCCAGGTCGCCGCGCGCCGGCGCCAGGCCTATCTCGGCGCGGCCGTGCTGATCGCGCTGATCTATCTGGCGGCCTATGTCGGCGAAGTGAGCCCGGTGAAATTCTTCGCCAACCTCGGCAATTTCACCGATTATATCGGGCGGCTGTTCCACCTCGACAGCGGCGCGTCGGTATTCACCGACGTCTCCGAATGGTTCTGGGGCGTCACGCAAAAATCCAAATGGCTGCCGCTGCTCGGCCAGACGCTGATGATCGCCTATGTCGGCACGATCACCGGCGCTGTCGGCGCCTTTTTCTGGAGCTTTCTGGCGGCGCAAAATCTTGTGCGGTCGAAATGGCTGCGCGTGTTCGCGCGCCGTTTCCTCGAATTTTGCCGCACCGTTCCCGAACTTGTGTTCGCGCTGATCTTTGTCGTGGCTTTCCATCTCGGGCCGCTGCCGGGCATTCTGGCGCTGGCGATCCATACGACCGGCGCGCTCGGCAAGTTATTCGCCGAAGTGGTCGAAAATATCGACATGAAGCCGGTGGAAGGATTGGTCTCGACCGGCGGATCCTGGGTGCAGATGGTGCGTTTTGCGGTGCTGCCGCAGATATTGTCGAACTTCATCAGCTACACGCTGCTGCGCTTTGAAATCAACGTGCGCAGCGCCGGCATTATGGGTTTTGTCGGGGCCGGCGGGATCGGCCAGGAACTGCTCGTCAGCGTGCGAAAATTCTACTATTCCGACGTCAGCGCAATCCTGCTGTTGCTGATCGGCACGGTGATGGTGATCGATCTGTTGACCGAGCGTCTGCGTCATTCGCTGATCGGCCAGGAGGTCGGAGCGTGACCGCGCCCGCCGCGACTTCTCTCGCGCCGGGCGCGACGCTGCGCGAGGCGGCGCTCCTGCGGCGCGCCGAGATCGAGGCCCGCTATCCCACGATATTCGCGGTCAATTGGACGCGCCGCGCCGAGACGATCGGCGTCCTCGCCGCGGTTTTGGTCGTCTATGTCTTCGGTCTGGCGACGCTCGACATTTCCTGGAGCGCGGTGTTCAGCGGCGTCGGGCGGCTCGGGCAATTCGCGGTGCTGATGTTCCCGCCGAGCTTCGGAACGACCGCGAAACTGTCGCTCTATATGTGGAGCCTCGCGCAGACGTTGGCGATCGCCTTTCTCGGCACGCTGCTGGCCGCCTTGTTTGCACTGCCGTTCGGCTTTCTGGCTGCCAGGAACGTCATTCCCAATATTTTCGCGCATTTCGTCGTGCGCCGCGCGCTGGATACGGTGCGCGCCGTCGATACGCTGATCTGGGCGCTGATCTGGATCAACGTCGTCGGGCTCGGGCCATTTGCCGGAATACTGGCGATCATGACGTCGGACTTCGGCGCTTTTGGAAAATTGTTCTCGGAAGCGATCGAGGCCACCGATTCCAGGGGCGTCGAGGGCGTCGTCTCGACGGGCGGCGGCCATTTGCAGGCGGTTCGCTTCGGGCTGCTGCCGCAGGCGCTGCCGGTATTCCTCAGCCAGATCCTCTATTTCTTCGAATCCAACACCCGTTCGGCGACGATCATCGGCATCGTCGGGGCCGGCGGGATCGGCGCCAGCCTTTACGAGGAAATCGAGCAGAACGAATGGCCGCGCGTCGCCTTTCTCATTCTGATGATCCTTGTCGCCGTCGCGATCATCGACATGATTTCGACACGCTTGCGCGTCGCCATCATCGGGGGCCGCACGAGCTAGATTTGAGGCGCCGAGGCCGCTAGAAAGGCGCGGGTTCGCTGTTGCTGCGCCTATTCGCCAAACACGGAAAATGATGCCAGATCATCCACAAAGCCAGGAAAACGCGGCAATTGGGCGCCAAAGGCTGATGGCCGTTCTCGCCGGGGCGACGAGCGCCGAGATCAGGCGCGGCCTCGCCCGCCTGTCCGATCCGCCTGAGCCGTCCGAATTGCGTCGGCCGGAGACGGGCCTTGTCATGCTGCGCGGGCGCATCGCGGGGCAGGGCGCGCGCTTTAATCTGGGCGAGGCGACGGTGACGCGGGCCTCGGTGCGTCTGCCCAGCGGCGAGGTCGGCGCTTCCTATCTGTTCGGGCGCGACGCCGAACGCGCGCGCCTGGCCGCTTTTGTCGACGCCTTGTGGCAGCGCGAGGATTATCGCGCTGCCGTCGAGGCCCATATCCTGGCGCCTTTGCGCGAGCGGCAGGCGGCCGAACGTCAAGCCAAGGCGGCGCGCACGGCGGCGACCAAGGTCGATTTTTTTACCCTCGTGCGCGGGGAAGACGAGACATGAGCGCCTTGCTGGAAAACGGCTTTGCGGATTTGGCGCGCGATTCGCAGCGGGTGTTTCGCGCGGCTATGACTGCCATGTCGCGGCCGGGTTCGATCGTCGAAATCGACGTCGCCCTTTTGCCGCCCGCGCCGCTGACGCCGGGCAGCGCGGCGCTGGCACTCGCCCTTTGCGATTTCGAAACGCCGGTTTGGCTCGACCCGGCGCTTTCCACCGAGGCGACGCGCGACTATTTGCGCTTTCACACCGGCGCGCCGATCGTCGATGCGCCCGCCAAGGCCGCCTTCGCCTTTTTCGCGGACCCGCTCGGCCTTCCCGATCTCAACGCCTTTTCATTGGGATCGCTCGAATATCCCGATCGCTCGGCGACCTTGATCCTGCAGGTTCGCAGCCTCTCGGCGAACCCGGGTTGGCGGCTGACCGGCCCCGGCATCGACGGCGAGGCGGCGCTGGAGGCCGCTTCCCTGCCGACGGACTTCGTCGAGCGCCGGCGCGCCGTGCAGGCGCTGTTTCCCCGCGGACTGGATTTTATTTTCGTCGCGCAGCAGCGCATCGCCGCGCTGCCACGAACAACCGGGATCGAGAACTGACATGTATGTCGCGGTCAAAGGCGGCGAGCGCGCCATCGACAACGCCCATCGCCTGCTCGGCGCCAAGCGGCGCGGCGATCCGGCGGTGCCGGAGCTTTCGGTCGCGCAGATCGGCGAGCAGCTCGCCTTGGCGGTCGATCGCGTGATGGCGGAAGGATCCCTGTTCGATCGCGATCTGGCGGCTTTGGCCATCAAGCAGGCGCGCGGCGACCTGATCGAGGCGATTTTCCTCGTTCGCGCCTATCGCACGACCTTGTCGCGCTTTGGCCATAGCGAGCCGGTCGACACCGGCGCGATGGATATTTCGCGGCGCATTTCCGCGACGTTCAAGGATCTGCCCGGCGGCCAGGTGCTGGGACCGACCTTCGACTACACCCATCGCCTCATCGATTTCTCGCTGATGTCGGAAGGGCCCGTCGAACCGCCTGCGACGGCGGCGCCTTCGGGCGAAGCGAGTCCGCGCGTCGCCAGCCTGTTGTCGGGCGAAGGCCTCATCGAAAAGGCGCCGCCCGTCTCCGACGAAGAGGCGGTCGGCGATCTGACGCGCGATCCGCTGGCCTTTCCGGCGGCGCGCGATCTGCGGCTGCAGAATCTGGCGCGCGGCGACGAAGGCTATCTTCTGGCGCTCGCCTATTCGACGCAGCGCGGCTATGGCCGCACGCATCCCTTCGTCGGCGAAATCCGCGTCGGCGAGGTCGAGGTCGAGTTTTTCGCCGAGGAGCTTGGGTTTGCCGCGCCGCTTGGCCGCGTCGAACTGACCGAATGCGAGATGGTCAACCAGTTCAAGGGTTCCGCCGAGGCGCCGCCGCAATTCACCACCGGCTATGGCCTGGTGTTCGGCCAGTCCGAACGCAAGGCGATGTCGATGGCCTTGGTCGATCGGGCGCTACGCGCCGAGGAGCTCGGCGAGGATCTGACCGCGCCGGCCCAGGATCAGGAGTTCGTGCTCTCCCATTCCGACAATGTTCAAGCGACGGGCTTTGTCGAACACCTCAAACTGCCCCATTACGTCGATTTCCAGAGCGAGCTTGGGCTGGTCCGCATGCTGCGCGCTGAACACCGCGCGGCGGCCGAGGCGCGCGAGATCGCCGAGACGCGAAAGGCCGCCGAATGAGCCAAGCGACAGGCTATAATTTCGCCTATCTCGACGAACAGACCAAGCGGATGATCCGCCGCGCGATCCTCAAGGCGATCGCCATTCCGGGCTATCAGACGCCGTTCGCCTCGCGCGAAATGCCGATGCCCTATGGCTGGGGCACGGGCGGCGTGCAGGTCACCGCGGCGATCCTCGGCCCCGACGACGTGCTGAAGGTGATCGACCAGGGTTCGGACGACACGACCAATGCGGTGTCGATCCGCAAGTTCTTCGAGAAGACCGCCGGCGTCGCGACCACGACGCGCACCGCTGAGGCGACAATCATCCAGACCCGCCACCGCATTCCCGAGACGTCGCTCGGCGCGCATCAGGTGCTTGTCTACCAGGTGCCGATCCCCGAACCGCTGCGATTCCTGGAGCCGCGCGAGACCGAGACCCGCAAGATGCATGCGCTCGCCGAATACGGCCTCATGCATGTCAAGCTATACGAGGACATCGCCCGTCACGGCCATATCGCGACGACCTATGCCTATCCCGTCAAGGTCGCCGGGCGCTATCTGATGGACCCCTCGCCGACGCCCAAATTCGACAATCCGAAAATGCACCGCTCGCCCGCGCTGCAATTATTCGGCGCGGGGCGCGAAAAGCGCATCTATGCGGTGCCGCCGTACACCGAAGTCGTCTCGCTCGATTTCGACGACCATCCCTTCGAGATCAATCGCTTCGACCGGCCCTGCGCGCTTTGCGGGGCGGGGGACGTCTATCTCGACGAGGTGATCCTCGACGATGGCGGCCGGCGCATGTTCGTGTGCTCGGACACCGATTATTGCGAGGCGCGGCGCGCCGAGGGCCATCGCGGCGAAATGTCGGGGCAAGCGCCCGCCATCGGCGCAGCGCCATGATCGCGCCGGAACAGCCCCTGCTCGCGGTCGAAGGCCTCAGCCGCTACTATGGCGCGCGGGTCGGCTGCCGCGACGTTTCGTTCGAACTCTATCCGGGCGAGGTTCTCGCGGTCGTCGGGGAATCGGGCTCGGGCAAGTCGACGCTCCTCTCCCTCCTGTCGGCGCAGTTGGAGCCGAGCGCCGGCTCGGTTTCTTACCGCATGCGCGACGGCGTGATGCGCAATGTGACCGAGCTCAACGAAGCCGAGCGGCGGCTGTTGATGCGCACTGATTGGGGCTTCATCCGTCAGGATCCCGCAGAGGGTCTGCGCATGGGCGTCTCGGCGGGCGCCAATGTCGGCGAGCGCCTGATGGGCGTCGGCGCGCGCCATTACGGCGCCATTCGCGGCGAGGCCCTTTCCTGGCTCGATCGCGTCGAGATCGACGCCGATCGCATCGACGATCTGCCGCGCACCTTTTCGGGCGGCATGCGCCAGCGCCTGCAATTTGCGCGCAATCTCGTCACCCATCCCCGCTTGATTTTCATGGACGAGCCGACCGGCGGTCTCGACGTCTCGGTGCAGGCGCGCCTGCTCGATCTGCTGCGCGGGTTGGTGTTCGATCTCGACCTTTCCGTGGTGATCGTGACGCATGACCTCGCGGTCGCGCGCATCATTTCGCACCGCATCATGGTGATGCGGCACGGCCAGGTCATCGAGACGGGCCTCACCGACCAGGTCCTGGACGATCCCAGCGAGCCCTATACCCAACTCCTCGTTTCTTCCGTGCTGCAGGTCTAAAATGGCGAAGGCGGCTGTCGTTCTCTCTGATGTGACCAAGACTTTCACCATGCATCTGCAGGGCGGCGCGCGTCTGCCGGCGGTGGCCGACATCAGCTTCCACGTCGATTTTGGCGAATGCGTCGTCCTGCACGGCCCGTCGGGGGCGGGAAAATCGTCGATCCTCAAGATCATCTACGGCAATTACCGTTGCGAGATCGGCCGCGTCGCGGTGCGCGAGGGCGAAGCCAGCACGGATGTGGCGATCGCCCCGCCGCGCCGCATCCTTAGCCTGCGCAGGCATACGGTCGGCTATGTCAGCCAGTTCCTGCGGGTGATGCCGCGCGTCGCCACGCTCGATATTGTGGCGGGCGCGGCGCGCGAACAGGGCGTCGGCGCACAGGAAGCCGAGACCCGCGCCGCCGCCATGCTCGCGCGATTGAATGTGCCGGAGCGTCTGTGGCGTCTGCCGCCGGCGACCTTTTCGGGCGGCGAGCAGCAAAGAGTCAATATCGCGCGCGGCTTCGTCGCGCGTCATCCCATTCTGCTGCTGGACGAGCCGACCGCTTCGCTGGATGCGGCGAACCGCGCCTGCGTCGTCGATCTCATCGCGGAAAAGAAAGCCGCGGGCGTTGCGATATTGGGAATATTCCATGATGAAGACGTGCGAGCGCGCGTCGCCGACCGCATTATCGCGCTCAAGATCGCCGCGTAATCGTCTATCTGTTGACCGGACGCGGATCGAACCGATGCCGCTCGAGGAGAAGACCCTTGGATAGTCCGCATAGCTTCGTCCTGACCAACGCCAGAATCGTCCTGGCCGACCGCGTCATCGAAGGCTTCGTCGCGGTCGCCGAGGGGCGGATCGCCGAATTTGGCGAGGGACGCGGCCCCGAACGCGGCCTCGACATGAACGGCGACTATGTGCTGCCCGGCCTCATCGAACTGCATACCGACCATCTCGAGGCGCATCTTCTGCCGCGCCCGAAGGTGCGCTGGGACACGATGTCGGCGATCCTCGCCTATGACGGGCAGATTGCGGCCTCTGGCGTGACGACGGTTTTCGATTCGCTGCGCATCGGGGCGGCCTCGCGCGCCGACGCGCTTTCCAACCATGCCGAAGACATTGCAACGACGTTGGACGACGCCAAGGCGCTTGACATGCTGCGCTGCGACCACCTCACGCATCTGCGCTGCGAAATCGCAACCCCCGATGTCGTCGAAGATTCCAAACGCTTCCTGGCGCGACGAAAGGTGCATCTGATCTCGCTGATGGATCACACGCCCGGCCAAAGGCAGTTCCGCGATCTTGAAAAGATGCGCATTTATTACGCGCGTCACGGCTATGTCGACGACGCCAGCTTCGACGCCTTCGTCGTGGAGCGGCTCGCCATGCACGGGGAATTTGCGCGGGGGAATCGCAACGCCCTGGTCGCGCTCGCCCATGGCGCCGGCGTCGCGCTCGCCAGCCATGACGATGCGACGCACGAGCAGGTCGCCGAGGCGATCGCCGACCGCGTTTCCATCGCCGAGTTTCCGACCACGCTGGAGGCGGCCGAAGCGTCGCACGATTCGGGCGTCAAAGTGCTGATGGGCGCGCCCAACATCGTTCGCGGCGGCTCGCATTCCGGCAATGTCGCGGCGAAGGATCTGGCCGAGGCGGGGCGGCTCGACATTCTCTCCTCCGATTACGTTCCGGCCAGCCTCATTCTGGCGGCGTTCGAATTGCCGCGCCTTGTTCCCGGCATCGATCTCGCCCATGCGCTGAGACTGGTGACGAAAAATCCCGCTGAGGCGACGGGCCTGGAGGATCGCGGCGAGATCGCATTGGGCAAGCGAGCCGACCTCGTGCGCATCCGCTATGCCGCGCAGCGGCCGGTCGTGCGCTGCGTATGGCGGGCGGGCGTGCGGGTCAGTTGAAATCGAAAAAGGGCCTCATGAAATGAGCGCCGGCGATGACCGCCTCGGTCCAGGATGCCTCGCGCTGGTGGTCGGGCCCTCGGGGGCGGGCAAGGACACGCTGCTCGCCATCGCCGCGACCCGCCTTGCCGCGCGGAGGCGGATCGTCTTCGGGCGGCGGATCGTGACGCGCGAGGCGGGCGGTTTCGAGGATCACGACAGCCTCGCCCCGGACGCTTTTGACGCCGCGCAGGCGCGCGGCGATTTTGCGCTCGCCTGGCGCGCGCACGGCCTCGGCTACGGCGTTCCCCACGAGACGGCGCGCCGCGTCGAGGCCGGCGACACAATCGTGTTCAATGTTTCCCGCGCGGTCGTCGACGCCGCGCGGGAGCTTTTCGCCAAGGTCCGGGTGATCTATGTGACTGCGCCTGCGGAAGTTCTCGCGAGCCGGCTGCGGGCGCGCGGCCGCGACGGCGATATCGGATCGCGCCTCGCGCGGGCCGAAGACGCGACGCTTCAGCTCGACGCCGATCTTGTCATCGAAAACATCGGCGACCGCAACGCGAACGCCGGAATTCTCGCGGAGTTTCTGACGAAGACGCTTGCCTGATCGGCGCCGGCCTTTCAAGATGCGGCAGCCAGACGAGCGCGATTGCGGCGGCTGCGCGTCGGCGCTTTGCCGTCGCCGCCCTGTCGGAGCTCCAATCACCGAGCGGGCGACGATCGCGTCACCCCAGATCCTGAGCGATGCGCTTCAGAATGCGGATGAACTCGCCTTTGCCGTCGCCGAGGATCTCGTCCAGTTTCCGTTCATGCTCCTGCGCTTGACGGAGCAGCACGCGAACCATCGCCTCGCCGGCCGGCGTCAGGGTGAGAACGAAGCTGCGCCCGTCGCTGGCGGGCGCGCGCCGCTCGATGAGGCCCCGGCGTTCGAGACCCTGCAGCAAAGGCGTGATCGTCGATTTGTCGCGCGCGATGGCGCGCCCGAGCGCGGTCTGGTTGATGCCGGGATTGTTGAGAATGACCATCATCGCGGCAAAACGCCCCGGCTTCAAATCAAGGCGTCCCGATCTCTGGGCAAAGCCGCGAAACGAGGCGTCCTGCGCAAGCCGAAGATGGAACCCGATGAACCCGTCGAGCACGCCAAGCACGGGTTCGCTTGCCCCGCCATTGTCTCGCTGCGGCCTGGCGGCCGGGTCGGAAGGGGCGGTTTGCGAGCGGCGGCTTGCTGATTTGGCCATATCCGTGTTCCGCCCATCCCCCCGCGACGCCGTCAATCGCCGGGCAAGCCAGCCTTGCGCCGAACAGCCGTCCAATCGAGCCGGGTCAAATCAGCTCTATCGCGATATTGGTTTGCCACCAAATTTATCGCGCCCTATCCTTGAGCCTATCGGGGATTGGATCGCCGGCGTCTCAGGTTCTGGCGGCGGCGCGCGGCGTCGGTTATAAATCTATAAATCGCGCCGGGAAGAGTGGCGCAACGGGGAGGAAACCATGGACATCCGATTGTTGATCAACGGCGACGAAACCGGCGCGGCGAGCGGCGCGACCTTTGAGCGCAAAGATCCCTTCACCGGCAAGGTGGCGACGAGGGCGCCGGCGGGCGGCGTCGCCGATGCGAAGGCGGCGGTGGAAGCGGCGGCCGCGGCGTTTCCGGCCTGGTCGGAGGTCGGGCCCAATGAGCGGCGCAAGCTGCTTTTGAAGGCCGCCGACATCCTGCAGTCCAAGGTTCCCGAATTCACCAGGCTGGTGGTCGAAGAGACAGGCGCGACAGCCCCCTGGGCGGGGTTCAATGTGATGTTCGCCTGCAAGATTTTGCAGGAAGCCGCGTCGATGACGACGCAGGTGAGCGGCGAAGTGATCCCCTCCGACAAGCCTGGCACGATCGCCATGGCGGTGCGCCAGCCCGCCGGCGTCGTCGTCGGCATCGCGCCATGGAACGCGCCGGTGATCCTGGGCATGCGCGCCGTGGCGATGCCGCTCGCCTGCGGCAACACCGTCGTCCTGAAGGCGTCCGAACTCTGCCCCGGAACGCATCAACTGATCGGCCAGGCCTTCATCGAGGCGGGTCTGCCCAAAGGCGTGGTCAATGTCGTCACCAATGCGCCCGCCGACGCCGCGGCCGTCGTCGAGGCTTTGATCGCTCACCCCGCGGTCAAGCGCGTCAATTTCACCGGTTCGACGCGGGTCGGGCGGATCATCGCGGAAATGGCCGGCAAACACCTCAAGCCGGTTCTGCTCGAACTCGGCGGCAAGGCGCCGCTCATCGTGCTCGACGACGCCGATCTCGATGGCGCGGTCAATGCCGCCGCCTTCGGCGCCTTCATGAATCAGGGCCAGATCTGCATGTCGACGGAGCGCATCATCGTCGATGAAAGCGTCGCCGACGCGTTCGTCGCCAAGCTCGTCGCCAAAGCCTCCAAGCTTCCCGCCGGCGATCCGCGCGGCCATGTCGTGTTGGGCTCGATGATCGATATCGCGCCGGCCGAGCGCATGGACGCCTATATCAAAGATGCGGTGGAGAAAGGCGCGGTCCTCGCCTGCGGCGGCAAGCGAACCGGCTCCGTCGTCGAGGCGACGCTGCTCGACAAGGTGACGTCGAAAATGCGCATTTACAACGAGGAATCCTTTGGCCCGGTGAAATCGGTGATCCGCGTCAAGGGCGTGGACGAGGCGGTGCGGGTCGCCAACGACACCGACTACGGCCTTTCCTCGGCGGTGTTCGGCAAGGACATCATGCGGGCGATGGCGGTGGCCAAGCGCATCCACGCTGGCATCTGCCACATCAACGGCCCGACCGTGAACGACGAGGCGCAAATGCCGTTCGGCGGCATGGGCGCCAGCGGCTACGGCCGCTTCGGCGGCAAGGCGGCGATCGCCGAATTCACCGATCTGCGCTGGATCACCATCGAGGACCCGCAGCAGCACTATCCTTTCTGAATCGAGCGATCCTCGCGCGCGCGTCGCGGCGAAGGCTGGTTCGCGGCGGCGCGGGTCTTATGAGGCCCGCAGGCGAAAGATCGGCTGCAACGCGGCGTAGAGCGCGCGATAGTCGCGATAGGCCCGCTCGTAGACGGCGGCGTTGGCGGGGTTTGGGAGGATCGTGTCGCCAAAACGCGCCAGACGCCCCGCATCCGCCCAGCCGACATGGCCGCCGGAGGCGACCGCGGCGACAAAGGCGGCGCCGATCGCCGAGCCATGCGCGGTCTCGACGAGCCGCACGGGCGCCTGGAGGACGTCGGCGACGATCTGCATCCACACGCGGCTGCGCGAGCCGCCGTCCGAGGCGAGGAACCGCTTCGGCCCATAGCCGATTTCGGCGAGCACCTCGACGTGATGGCGAAAACCGAAGGCGACCGCCTCCAGCAGCGCGCGCCAGAGATGCGCCTGGGTATGGCCGAGGCTGAGGCCGGTGAAGGTTCCGCGCGCCAGCGGATCCTGGATCGGCGTCTTCTCGCCAAGAAAGTAAGGCAGGCACAGGACGCCGTCGCTGCCCGGCGGAACCGCGGCGGCAAGCCGGTCGAAGGCGCGGTGCCGGCTGTCGCCGGCCTCGTCGAGACGCAGAATGCCGCTGAGCCAGTTGAGCGCCGAGCCCGAAGCCGCCATGCAGCCATTGGGCGCGTAGAGACCGGGAACGAGGTGATAATCGAGAAATAGCCGCCAGTCGGGACGCGCGACGTCGGAGGCGACGACGATGTCGCCCGCGCCGCCGAACTTTAGCAATACGTCGCCGGGATTGGCGAGGCCCGCCGCCAGCGCTGAGGCGATGTGATCGGCGGCGCCGCCGAACACCGGCAGCCCCACGGGCAGGCCGGTCTGCGCGGCGGCGGCGCCCGTCACCTTTCCCAGAACGCAATGCGAGACATGCTTGGCCGGGAAGGCGTCGCGCGCGACATGGGTGAGCGCGACGAGGTCGTCGTGGATCGCGTGATCGGCCAAATCGACGATGCCGGCCTCGAGCGCCCAGTTCTGCTCGACGCCGCGCCGATCCGTCAGCCGCCAGTTCACATAATCATAGGAGCCGAACACCGTTCGGATGCGCGAGAAGATATTGGGCTCGTGGCGCTCCAGCCAGCGCAGCTTCGTAGCGACGAGCTGCTGGTTGATTCCATTGCCGGTGCGCGCCAGGAACGCGGCTTCCTCGACCTCCAACGCAAGCTCGGCGACTTCGGCCGCCGCGCGCCCGTCGCTTTGCTGGATGCTCGGCCGCAGAATATCGCCAGCCCCGTCGAGAAGGACGAGCGCGGGGACCATGCCGGTGACGCAGACGCCGCGGATCGAGCCCGCGCCGCCCGGCGCGGCGGCAACGAGTTCGCGCAGGATCGCGCAGGCATTGCGCCACCATTCGACCGGATCCTCCTCGGCCCATCCGGGATGCGGCGAGGAGAGAACCGTCGGGCGGGAAGCGGCGGCGAGGATCGCGCCGGGCAGGCCGACGAGGACGCCGATGGTCGAGGTCGTCCCGATATCGAGGCCGATGACGCAATCGCCCGCCACAATTCGCTCCCGCGCCGCTATCGGTCAGCCGAGCTGGCCGACGACGTCCATGAAGCGCTTCACGCGCTCGCCGTCGACCGCGTTCCAGGTGTCGCCGTCGACTTTGAAATGGGTGCCGATGACGCAGCCGTCGGCGATCGCGAAGATATCGCGGACATTGTCGATGCGCACGCCGGTATTGGCGAAAAGCGGCGTGTCCGGGACGGCCTCGCGCACCCGTTTGAGGTCGGAAGCGTCGACCGCATGGCCGGTCAGCGGACCCGAGACGAGGATCGCATCAGCGAGCGAGGAGAATACCGCGCTCTTGGCGCGCAGCTCGATCGGCCGGCTGTCGAGCGAGGAAGCAAATTCGGCGTTGATGTTGAACAGCAGCTTCAGGTCGGGGCGGCCAAGGTTGCGCCGCAGCGTCAGCGCGTCGGCGGCGTTGGGCCGCCACAGGCCCATATCGGAAGCGAACAGGCCGGTGAATATCTCGCGCGCGAACGCCGCGCCGGTCGCGCAGGCGATGGCGACGCTGGCGGAGGGGTCCCAGAGATAATTGACGCCGAAGGGAACCTTGAGAACGGGCTTGAGCGCCGTCACCACGGCGGTCATCGCGGCGATGCCTTCCGCGGTCGCGCTGAAGCGGTAGGGGCGGTCGTTCTCATTGCCGAACATGATCGCGTGCACGCCGCCTTGCTGCAGTTTTTCGACGTCGCGCCCGACTTCTTCGATGAGCCGATCCATGCCGCCGTCGGCGTCGTAGAGCGGAGCCCCGGGAAGGGCGCCGATATGGGCCATGGCGATGACGACTTTGGCTCGCGCGCCGAAGAAATCGAAGGGCATCGCAGTTTCCTCTTTGATCTGGAGGTTGATCTAAGCGGTCGCTGAAGTCTCGACCGAGTTGGCGATTACGATCTTGACGTTGACGCGCGCCAGCGCGTCGGCGAGATGGCGGGGCGGCGGGCTGTCGGTGACGAGCGTGGCGACGCGGCCGAGATCGCACACTTTGGACACCGAGCGATGATCGAATTTCGAGGAATCGCAAAGTACGATGACCTCGTCGGATTGCTCGATGAAGACGCGCTTGATCTCGGTATCCTCGGGCGAATAGTCGAAGAACCCGTCCTCGATCACGCCCGAGACGCCCAGAAACAGTTTGGCGACATAGAACTGCCGGATCTGCTTGATCGGGTTCGAGCCGACGACGGAAAGTTCGGGACCGCGCACCAGGCCGCCAAGGACGTGGACAGGGCAGCTGCGTCGCCCCAGAACGGCCGCCGCATAAAGATTGCTGGTGAATACGGTGATGTCCTGCCGCCCGGCGATCTCTTCGGCGAGCGCCAGCGTCGAAGTGCCGACGTCGATGCCGATGGATTCGCGCACGCCGATCAGCCCGGCCGCCGCCCGCGCGATCGCCGCCTTGGCGGCGGCGTTCTGACGGCGGCGGCTCGAAAAGGCGGGCTCCGTCGCGTCGAACACTTCGCGGCGGCCGATGCCGACGGCGCCGCCGTGGGTGCGCACGAGCATGCCTTTGTCCTCGAGCGTCCAGAGATCGCGGCGGATTGTCATGTCCGATACGGCGAAGGTCGTGGCGATTTCGGAGACCGAAACGAAGCCGTTGCGGTCGACGAGGCCGAGAATCCCCGCGTGACGCGCGCCGGCCGGGATGCGGCGGAATTCGATGCCGGCGTCTTTCACGAGAGGAGCGGCGTTGCGGTTCATGGGAGGATCCTACGAGCGATTACGATCGTAGGAGAACAAAATCGATAAGTCGAGGCCGCCAAAGGTTGAGCTTCCGCGCGACCTGTGAAAATCTTGATGATCGGCAGGAGCGGGTCGCATGGGCGAGGTTTTTGATCTGAGGGGCCGGCGGGCGATCGTTACCGGCGGCGCGCGCGGCATAGGGGCGGCGATCGTGCGGGCAATGGCGCGCGCCGGCGTGCGCGTGGCGATCGCCGACCTCGATCTTGCCTCGGCGCAAGGCCTGGCGGACGAAGTTGGCGGCGGGGCCGCCGCGTTCGAAATCGACGTTCGGGATCGCACATCGACGGAGCGTGCTTTCCAAAGCGCCATCGATCATCTCGGCGCGCTCGACATCCTGGCCGCCAATGCTGGGGTCTCGACCATGCGCCGCGCCGTCGACATCACCGACGAGGAGTGGGAGTTCAATCTGGCGGTCAACGCGCGCGGCGTCTTCTTGAGCAACCAGATCGCCTGCCGTTATTTCTTGCGCGAAAAGCGCGCGGGAGCGATCGTCAACACCGCCTCGCTCGCCGGCAAGGTCGGCGCGCCGCTGCTGGCCCATTATTCCGCGAGCAAGTTCGCGGTGCTTGGCTGGACGCAGGCGCTCGCCCGCGAGATGGCGCCCCATGCCATCCGCGTCAACGCGGTATGCCCCGGCTTCGTGCGCACTTCGATGCAGGAGCGGGAGATCGTCTGGGAGGGCGAGTTGCGCGGCCTGACCCCGCAGGCGGTGCTGGCGGAATATGTCTCGCTGACGCCGATGGGACGCATCGAGGAACCGGAGGACGTCGCCGACGTCGTGTTGTTCCTCGCCTCCGACGCCGCGCGCTTCATGACGGGGCAGGGGATCAATGTCACCGGCGGCGTGCGGATGGATTAGCTTCCCGCGGAGGCCATCGTCGCCGTCAAGCATCCGTCGCGCGCGACAATGCGGCCGCGCTTCATCACCAGCGTGCGCGCGGGATGGGCGGCGACCGCCTCGGCGATTGAGCCCGCGGGGATTGCGACAAGATCGGCCGCGGCGCCGATCCGTAGCCCGTGATCGGCAAGGCCGAGAACCTCGGCCGCCGCGCCATTGGCCAATTCGAAGGCGAGCTCAAGATCGCAATCGGCCAGCAGGCCCTGGCGATAACCGATCAACATCGCACGCTCCAGCATGTCGCCGTTGCCGTAAGGCGACCAGGCGTCGCGGATATTGTCGGAGCCGGCGAAGACTCTGACGCCCGCGGCGAGGAGGCGTCGCACCGGCGGCATCGGAACCGGCCCCGGGCCATTGGTCATGATCGCCACCTTCGCGCGCGCCAGCGCCTCGGCGGTGCGGCCGAACTCGGTAGCATCCACATCGCCCAGCGCAAAGGCGTGGCTGACCGCGACACGGCCGATGAGCCCGGACGCCGTCGTTCGCGCGGCGATCTCACGCAGTTCGAAACAGCCGAGCGGCCCGGGATCGTGGAGATGAATGTCGAGGCCAACGCCATGGCGCTCCGCAATCGCGAAGATGGCGTCGAGATGCCCGTTGACGTCCTTGTCGATGCCCGCCGGATCGAGGCCGCCGACGAGATCGGCGCCCTCGCGGATGGCCTGATCGAGCAGGTCCTTGACGCCGGAGTCGGCGATCACGCCGCTTTGCGGGAAGGCGACGATCTGGATGTCGATGAGATCGCGCGCCGCCTCGCGCACGCGCAAAAGCGCATGCAGGCCGGACAGGCCGATTTCGCTATCGACGTCGACATGGCTGCGCAGCGCCGTCGTGCCATGGCCGGCAACTTGCTGGATGAGACGCCTCGCGCGCGCCTCGACGGGATAGCGCAGCTCGCGCCGCAGCTCCTTCTCCCGCGCGATGCGTTCGGCGACCGTGTCGCCGGCGCGGTGAGGTTGGAACGGCAGGCCGATGAGGGTCTTGTCGAGATGGATATGCCCGTCGACCATCCCGGCGACGAGCAGCGCGCCCGCAAGGTCGATGCGCTGCGCGCCGGCGGGCGCCGGGGCGGCGGGTTCGGCGAGGGCTGCGATGCGGCCCCCCTCGACATCAACGTCGACGCGCCGGCCATCGGCAAGAAGCGTATTGGCGAGGCGGATGGGCGTGCGGGCGTCTGCCGTCACGGGATCAACTGGACGCGTCGCGCCGCGACCACTTGATAGAGCGGGTCGGCGAACATTGCGAATTCCTCGCGGGCTGAAAAGACCAGGCTCAGATCGTGCTCGTCGTCGGACCGGACAGCGGCCGCCTCGATCAAAGGCCAATCCGGGCAGGGAAGACGCCGCCATTCGTCGAGCCTCTGCACATCCGGCAAATCGGCAAAGCCGATCTTGGGATAGAGCGCCGCGATCGCCTGCCAGAAATAGCGCAGCGCAAGGTCAGGATCGGGCGCCACGGGTTGCAGGAGCCGCAGCCAGTGGCAGCCGGTGACCGCGTGCAACGCGCAAAAATCCATGGTTCCGGCATAAAGCGCCAGCGAGGCCTCGCGCATGCGGCGGAAGGTGTCGGGACCGATAGCGAGCCAGTCGACGAGGGGGCGAAATTCCGGCTTGGCGGCGACCGCGCGCATGAAATGCCACAGCAGATCGAGCTCCGTCTCGACATGGCGGAAGGATTCGATCCCGCGCAAGCGAAGGAGGATTTCGCCGGGTTCGTCGGTCGTCGGCGTCGCGCCCGTGGCTTGGCCGAGTTCCAGATACGCAGCGGCCCAATAGCCCAGCGCGGCGGCGATCTCGGCGCCATCCTCGCGCATCGCGCCATAGGCTAGCCGCATCAGCCCATGGGTGGCGCTCGCGGCGAGGCCGGGAAGGAGCGTTGGAAGATAGCCGGCGATGGCGCCGGCGGCGCCCAGGCGCGCGACCTCGTCTTGAAAGAACCAGCGATAGTCGGTCTCGCGGGCGCGATTCCCAAGTGCGGCGGACCAGTTCGCGCGCTCGATCGGCGCGACGGGCGGCGGCGCCGGGGGAAGGTGGTTGCGGTCGCGATAGGTCGCAAAATATTCGCGCAGTCTGGCGTCCGATGCGCCAAGACGATGCAGGGCGACGAGGATCATCGGCAAATGATTGGCGAGAAGGACAGGAAATTCGCCGCTGAACCCACGCCCTTCATCGAGCAGCCGTTCGAGTTCCGCCTCGCCGCGCGCGGCCCGGCGAGTTTCAGATCGCAGCGCCAACGCCATCGGGCGCCTCCTTCACGAATCCGTCGGCGCGAAAATGCGCCACATCGTAGCGCATCAGGCCTTCGATATGTTCGTCGGCGTCTTCGATAAAAAAGCCTCTCGCGATGCCGGCGACGATCTTGGGCGCGCCATATTTGAGGCCGGTCACGCCGTTGCACACGGGACCGAGGCTCGGCACCGCGCCATTGTTGAAAATATGGATGCGGCCAAGATGAGATGCTGCGCCCAGCGTTCGTTCGGTGAGCTCGAAGGCGGGGCCGAGATAGGGATAGCGCGCCAATTGGGGATCTTCCTCGCCGGGCGGCGGCGTGAAGCGATCGCTCCACAAGGCGACCTGATCGACGAGGTCGGCAAGTTCGGGCCGGCGCGCAAGATCGGTCTCGAAGCCGGTGCCGAGCAGAATATGGTCGAAGGTCCAGCTCGCCTCGGCGGTCTCGATGCGGATGCGCTTCCCCTCCATCGCCACGCGCCGCCAGGGCGCGCCCATCTCGAGACGGAAGCGGGGATGGCGCGCGGCGCGTTCGAACATGTCCTGCGTCGGCGGCGGCTGCAGTTCAAAAAAACGCCGCATGAAGCGCCACCGTCTCGCGTCGTCGAGATCGGCGAAACCGCCGAGGAAGCCGGGAAAATTGGCCCAGGCCAGGGCTTCCGTCCTCGGCAGTTCGCGGCGGCGCGCGAACAGGACCGCCGAGCGCGCGCCGTTTTCGAGCGCGCTCGTCGCCCAGTCGAACGCCGAAGCGCCGGCGCCGAGCACGCCGACGTCGAGGCCCGACAGCATGGCGGGGTCGATCTCGGCGGCGCTATGCGTATAGCGATCGGGCGGCAGCGCCGCGGCGACCAATTCCGGGATATGGGGGCGCCCGCTTCCCTCGACCCCCGTCGCCAGAACGATCCGGCGGCAATAGAGCGTCGCCGCGCCGCCGGGACTCTGCACGGACAGCGCGAGGAGAGCCCCGACGGGATCGATCTTGTCGAGGCGCGTCTCGTTGCGGACCGGCAGATCGAGCACGCGGCGATACCAGGAGAGATAGGCCATCCAGTCGCCGGGTGCGATCTTGTCGAGCCGCTCCCACGCCTCTTCGCCCGCGACCGCTTCGAACCAGGAGCGGAAAGCCAGGCTCGGCACACCGAGATCGGGGCCGGTGAGTTGTTTGGGCGAGCGCAGCGTCGCCATTCGCGCGCAGGTGATCCACGGCCCCTCGCGCCCGGACGGGCGCTGGTCGAGGATGAGGAAATTGTCGATGCCCTGGCGGCGCAAGCCAAAGCCGATCGACAGGCCGCTCAAGCCCGCGCCAACGACGACGACGTCGAAGGCCTGGCGGCCGTCGGCTCCAAGCCGCGCGCGCATCCATCCGGCGGGCGGCGCCTCGATCGTGGCGAGGTCGCGTCGCACCTGCGCTTCGAGGCGTTCGAGCGCCGCAGTTTGGTGCGTTCCAACATTCCTCATGCGGCGCCGATTCCTCCGGAAGGCTCAGATGGCGACAATGAACGTTTCGACCGAAAGAGGGAACTGAAAACCACCCATTTTTGTCGTTTGTCTAGGCCCGCCAGAGGCAAACGAACACGGAGCAAACGAACCCGCGAACATAAGAGGCTAAACGCATAATAAACAAGCACGATGCCGTTCGTTAGACCGGCCAGCACACGCTCGATCCGTGTGGACATTACTTTAGAAACGCGCGATGCTGCGCTTAAGAACGTGTATTCTATGCACGATCTTATGCTTTGCCAACATCACAGCACCGAGGGGATGTTCGATGAGTAAGCGATGGATATTTGAAATCGCTGCGGCGGTTTCGCTTGCCGCGCTGGCGCCGGCGAGCGCCGCGGATAAGCCGTATGACGGCGTTACGCTGACGCTTGCCTCGCAAAACGATCAGTTCGGCGCCGTGATGGCCGATCTCGCGCCGAAATTCAAAGAGGCGACCGGAATCACCGTGAAGGTCGACATCCTCAGCTATCCCGAGCTTCTGACCAAGGTCACCGCCGATTTCGTCGGCCACACCAAGGGCTACGATCTCCTGACGATGGACAATGTCTGGTCCGGGCAATTCGCCGAAAGCGGCTACACCGTCGACCTCACCGATTGGATCAAGCGCGACGCCGCCGAGATCAACGTCGCCGACATTTACCCCGTGCTGATGTCTTCGCTTGGCGGTTACAAGGGCAAGCAGGTGGCGTTTCCCTTCGCCGGCTACGCCAATGTGCTGGCCTATCGCACCGACCTCTACAAGGAAGCAGGCCTGAAGCCGCCCGAGACGATGGAGGATATGGTCGCCAACGCTTACAAGCTGACCGCCCCGCCCAAACAATACGGCTTCGTCGCCAACGGCCAGAAGGGCCCCGCCGTCGCGCAGGACTGGATGCAATACAACAACGAGATGGGCGGCTCCATCCTCGACAAGAACGGCAAGCCGGCGCTGAACTCGGACGCCAACATCAAGAGCCTCATCGTTTACAAGGCGCTGTTCGACAAGGCCGCGCCTCCCGGCGCCGCCGACTATGACTGGGGCGGGCGCGAGGAGAGCTTCCGCCAGGGCCTGGCGGCGCAGATGCAGACCTGGTCGGTCGGCGCGCCCGGCTATTTCAACCCCGATATGTCGAAAGTGGTGGGCAAGGTCGCCATCACCGTGGCGCCGCCCGGCAAGGGCCTGCCCAAGAAATACGGCATCGGCGGTTGGGGCATGGCGATCAACGCCGACATCGACGCCAAGCAGAAGGAAGCCGCGTGGCTGTGGATCAAATGGCTGACGAGCCCGGCGGTCCACAAGGACTTCAACCTGCGCGGCGCCGGCAGCTATCTGAGGATCAGCGAAACCCACGATCCCGAGCTTCTGGCCAAATTTCCGTTCCTTCCCGTCATTGACGAAGTGTTCGCCAATGGCGATGGCGAATATCGCCCGCGCATTCCGCAATATCCGCAGATCCAGGATCTGCTCGGCACCGCCGTCAACGCCGTGCTGATCGGCAATGCGGACCCGAAGAAGGCTCTTGACGGCGCGCAGGCGGAAGCTGCGAAACTCTTCTGACAAGGAAGGGATTTGGCGATTGGCCGTGGCGCCGGCAGACCGCGCATTGAGGAACGGCCGGGCCTATGGTCCGGCCGTCGCTGTTCCTACGGCGCGTAAACTGACGTATCGGCGCAAGCGGCAAATCTTTCTCGTTCTGCTGGGCGCGCCGGCGCTGATCTACGTGCTGGCGATCGCCATCTGGCCGCTCGCCCAGGGCGTCAGCTACAGCTTCTACGATTACAGCCTGCTGAGGCCCAATCGGACCGCGTTCATCGGCCTCGACAATTATCGGGCCTTATGGGCCAACGAGGCGGCGCGCAATTCGATCCTCACGACGGCGATTTTCACCGTCGCCGCGGTCGCCATCGAATTTCTCCTCGGCCTGGGCCTCGCGCTGCTCTTGTGGCGCGACAGCCGGTTCCAGCGCGCGTGCCTTGCGCTGCTGCTGATCCCGGTGACGGTGACCCCGGTTGTGGTCGGCCTCGTCTTTCGCGCGCTGCTGGCCGCCGATTACGGCCTGCTTGGCTATTATTTTTCGGCTTGGGGCCTGTCCAATCCGCGCGGCTTTCTTGGCGATCCCGGCACGGCCTTGCCGACGCTGGTCGTCGTCGACGCCTGGCAATGGACGCCCTTCATGGCGCTGATCCTGCTGGCCGGCCTCAAATCGCTGCCGACCGACATTCTGGAGGCGGCCGAGGCCGACGGGGCGACGCCGCTCCAGCGCTTGCGCATCGTCGTTCTGCCGATGCTGCTGCCGGCGATCTTCCTCGCCCTTGTGCTTCGCACGATGGACGCTTTCCGCGTCTTCGACATTTTTTTCTCGACCACCAATGGCGGGCCGGGCGACGCGACCAATGTGCTGATGATCTACGCCGTGAAGGAGGGCCTTGAATTCTTCAATGTCGGCTTCGCCTCGGCGATCGCCAATTTGATGATCGTCTGCGTCGCGATTTTCTCCGTCGCGTTCATCGCGCTCGTTCGGCGCGCCGACAAAAGGGCGAACGAGCTGTGAGCCGAACCGCCTCCAGCCGGACATTGCTGGCAGAGCGAAGCGCGCTGGTGGTCATCGTCGGCGTCTTTCTGGCGCCGATCGCCTGGATGATCTCGACCGCCTACAAGCCGGCGGGCGACATATTCAACATTCCGCCGACCTTGCTGTTCACGCCGACGCTCGCCAATTTTCGCGGCGTGTTCCACTATTTCGACCTTGCCCATCTCCTCGAAAGCAGTCTCATCATCAGCCTTGGCTCGGCGGCCCTGTCGCTGCTGATCGGCGTGACGGCCGGCTACGCCTTGGCGCGGGCGCGCACGAAATGGGCGATCGGCATCGCCTATTTCTTCCTCGCCGTTCGCACCGTGCCGCCGGTGGCGACGCTGCTGCCGTTCTACATGATGATGCGCGACATCGGGCTGCTCGGCACGTGGTGGGCGGTGATCCTGCTCGACACGACGCTCAACACCGCTTTCGTCGTGTGGATGATGTTCTCCTACTTTCGCTCCTTGCCCAAGGAGATGGAGGAAGCGGCGCTGACCGATGGCTGCACTTTGTTCGGCAGCTTCTGGCGCGTCGCCCTTCCGATGGTCAAGCCAGGCATGGTGGCGAGCGCGCTGCTCTGCATCATGTTCAGCTGGAACGACTTCCTCTTTTCGTCCTTCCTGACGCGCGCCGACAGCAAGCCGATCTCGGTGGCGCTATTGACCGCCTACGGCACGAAGGACATCACCTGGGGGACGCTGGGAGCGCTCGCCCATTTCTCGACGATTCCGATCGTGATGATCGCGCTGCTGCTCAACCGCTATTTCGTTCAGGGCCTGACGCGCGGCGTGAACTGACCCACGTTCAGGTCGCGCGAGCGCCGATCGCCAGGCCGGTGCGCTGGTCGAACAGATGCAGGCGCTCGAGGTCGATGGCGATCGGCAGCCGCTCGCCTGGCCGGATGTCGGCAAAGCCGTCGACCATGGCCCGCACCCGCGCGCGATCGCTACGTTGGATGAGTTCAGCGGCCTCCTCGTCGATGCCGACGCCATCGCCGTCGAGGCGCGGCGGCGCGGCGTCGACGTCGAAATGAACGAGCAGAGAAGCGCCGAGATCTTCGACGAACGCGACGACGCCGGTCAATGCTCCCTGCGAGGGATCGCCGGGCGCGCCCGGGGTAAGCGATTCGGGACGAATGCCTACCGCCAGCGTTCGCCCGATATATTCGGCGAGCGCGGGCTTGCGCTCAAGCAGGGCAGGGGGCAGCCGGAACGTCTCGCTCCCGAGCGCCAATTCATATCCGTTCTCGACGGAGAGAACCTTGCCCGCGATGAGGTTGATGGCGGGCGAACCGATGAAGCTCGCCACGAAGAGATTGGCGGGTTCGTGATACAACAGGCGCGGCGGTCCGAGCTGTTGCAGAACGCCGCGATTCATCACCGCCACGCGGTCGCCCATAGTCATCGCTTCGACCTGGTCATGCGTCACGTAGATGGTGGTCACGCCGGTCATCTTCTGAATCCGCGCGATTTCGAGGCGCATCTGGACGCGCAGCCGCGCGTCGAGATTGGACAAGGGCTCGTCCATCAGAAAGGCGTGCGGCTCGCGCACGATGGCGCGGCCCATCGCGACGCGCTGGCGCTGGCCTCCCGAAAGCTGCGCCGGCTTGCGGTGGAGATAATCGGAGAGTTCGAGAATTTGCGCCGTCGCCTTGACCTTGGCGGCGATCTGGTCTTTCGAGACGCCCCTCACGCGCAGGCCAAATCCGATATTGTCGGCGACGCTGAGATGCGGATAGAGGGCGTAGCTCTGGAACACCATCGCGATATTGCGATCGCGCGGCGACAGATCGTTGGCGACGGTTCCGCCGACGAGAATCTCGCCTTCGCTGATGTCCTCGAGGCCGGCGACCATCCGCAGCGCCGTCGACTTGCCGCAGCCGGACGGCCCCACCAGCACAAGGAATTCGCCGTCTTCGATTTCAAGATTCAACGAGCGTACGGCGTGCAATCCGTCGGGATATTGTTTGCTCACATTCCTAAAGACAATTTGAGCCATTGCGCCTTGACCGGTTCCGGCGAAATTTTCCGCGCGGGATCGTGACATGCGCGCATCATAGGGTCAAAGCGCGAAGTCGTTCTTGCTCGCAATGGGCGCGCGTGGCACAATCCGTCGCTGGCGTTGCGACGTGGGTAACCGCGCGCGAATCGCCGCATGGGAGGATATCGGATGCTCAAGAGACTGACGTTGCTCGTTTGCGGAGCGCTGCTCGCGCTCGCGCCGTTGACCGCGCAGGCCAAGACTTATTTCTGGATCTCGCACGGTTCGCCCGCCGATCCCGTCTGGACCTATTTTCTCGCCGGCGCCAATCAATGGGCGAAGGATACCGGCAATACCGTCAAGACCTCGTTCCACAATGGCGATGTCGCCTCGCAGCAGGAGGCGGTGCGTTCGGCGATCGCCGCCAAGGCGGACGGCATTGTCACGACCAGCCCAGATCCGGGAAGCCTGGTCCAGGTCGCCAAGGAAGCCAACGACGCCAAAATTCCGATCATCAACTTCAACACGCCCGATCCGAAAGCCAGTTTCAATGCTTACGTCGGCGGCGACAATGTCGTGTTCGGCCGGCATTGGGCGCAATATCTCGTCGACAAGGGCCTCGTGAAGGCCGGCGACTTCGTGTGGATGCCCGTCGAAGTGCCGGGCGCCACCTATGGCGTGCAGGAGACCGAGGGCATTTCGAGCGTGTTCAAGCCGCTCGGCATCACCTGGGAAGTCACGGAGACGACGCTCGACCAGGGCGAGATCATCACCCGCATGGCCGACTATCTCACCGCCAATCGCAAGAAGATCAAGGCGATCATCAGCCTGGGCGATCTTGCCGACGGCAGCATCAAGCGCGTGTTCGATCAGGTGCATGTCAAGCCGGGCGAAATCCCGGTCGTCGGCTGGGGCAATTCGCTCGACACGACGCAGGAAGTGCTGACCGGCTACGTCAATGCCGCGCAATGGCAGGATCCGCAGGCGACCAGCTATGTCGCTTTGTCGCTCGCCGCCATGGCCGCCAGTGGCATCCCGCCGGGCTTCAACATCATCACCGGCGCGCTGTACGAGAAGGACAAGGCGTCGATCTACGACCATATCCTGTCGGGCAAATAGGCCTGCGATGCGAGCGTTCGCGGCCGCCCGGCCGCGAACGCTTTTGTTTTCGAGCGCGATCGGCAGGCTCACTTGGAACAACGCTCTCTCATCCAGCGCGCGATCGCGCGGCCTGAATTCGGGCCGCTCGTCCTGCTTGTCGTCGAGCTCTTCGGGTTCTGGGCGATCAATCCCGACTTTCTGTCGGGTCAGAACATCAGCAACACGCTGGCCTTCACGGTCGAACTCGGCCTCATCGCGCTGTCGATGACGCTGCTGATGACCTCGGGCGAGTTCGATCTATCCGTCGGATCGCTGTTCGGCTTCTCGCCGGTGCTGATGTGGACATTGTTCAACGCGGGCCTTACGTCGCTGGAGGCGGCGTTCGCGGTCGCCATGGCCGTCGCGGCGCTGATCGGCCTCGTCAACGGCTGGTTCGTGACAAGGCTCAAGATCCCCTCGTTCCTGGTGACGCTGGGCATGCTGCTGGTGGTGCGCGGCACGGCTCTGTTCGTCACCGACGGCTTCCCGCAGCGCACCTGGAGCGCGGGCGGCCATTGGCTCGCGCAGGCGCTGGTCGGCGATTTCTATGTCGGCGGCTTTCGCATCTATATGTCGCTGTTCTGGTTCATCGGCGCCGCGATTGCGCTGAACTATGTGTTGACCGAAACCAAGGCGGGCAATTGGATCCTGGCGACCGGCGGCAATGCCGGCGCGGCGCGGGCGCGCGGCGTCAATGTCGACCGCACCAAGGTCGCCCTGTTCGTTCTCTCCTCGTTGATGGCCTCGCTGGCGGGCGTCATCAGCTCGATCCGCACCTCGGCCGCCAATCCCAACAGCGGCACGGGCTATGAGCTCGAAGTGATCGCGATGGTGGTCATCGGCGGCACGGCGCTCACCGGCGGGCGCGGCACCATAATTGGCACGGTGCTCGGCATATTCATCCTGCGCGTGATGCGCAACGGCATCGTGCTGATCGGCGTGCCGGGGCTCGCCTATAACATCTTCATCGGCGCCATCATTCTGGGAATGATGGCGCTCCATTCCTGGCTGGAGCGCCGACACCAGGCGGGGACTTGAAGCCGATGGCCGAAGACCTCATCCGCATGGAGCATATCAGCAAGTTTTACGGACGCGTCCAGGCGCTCGAAGACGTCAACCTGAGGGTGACGGGCAGCGAAATCGTCGGGCTGCTCGGCGACAACGGCGCGGGCAAGTCGACGCTCATCAAAGTCCTGTCCGGCGCGGTGCCGGCGACGGGGGGCGACATTTATGTGCGCGGGCGCAAGGTGCAGATACGCAGCACAACCGACGCGATCGCCCAAGGCATCGAGACGATCTATCAGGATTCGGCGCTCGTCACCCAATTGTCGATCGCCCGCAACCTGTTTCTCGGCCGCGAGCCGATCAAAGGACCGCGCATCCTCAACCGCATGGATCACGCGCTGATGGAACAGGTGGCGCGCGATCTCCTGAAGAAAGTCGGCATCGGCAAGGACATTCCGCCGGCGACGCCGATCGGCTCGCTATCGGGGGGAGAACGCCAGGCGGTGGCGATCGCGCGCGCGATGCATTTCGACAGCGACCTCATCATCCTCGACGAGCCCACCAACAATCTGGGCGTCGCCGAGACGCAGGGTGTGCTGCGTTTCGTGCGCAACGCCCGCGATTCCGGCCATTCCTGCATTTTCATCGCTCATAACATCCACCATGTCTTCCAGGTCGTCGACCGCATCGTCGTCATGCGCCGCGGCAGGATCGTGGCCGACGACATTGACCCCAAGCGCACCAGCGTGGCCGAAGTCGAGGCGGTGATCACCGGCGAATGAGGCGGCGTGCTGGATACGCTGCCTGCCTCAGATCGGCCCGTCGAAATCATCGCGCCAGGACAGCACCCGATAAGGCTCGTCGCCCTCTTCCAGGAGCAGGATCGCCACTTCGGCGCGCACGTGACGGCCGTCGTCGAGATCGACATGAACCTGCACCCGCATCGCCTCGCTGGGCGTGGTCAAGGCATGGGCGCGCGCCGGCCCAAGCGCTTCCAGCAATGCCGGGACGTTGGCGGGATCGCGCTCGCGTTGCGCGAGAACCTCATGCAGGAGCTGCGGATCCATGCCCGGCAGGGAGGCCAGGACCTCCGGCGCGGCGCTCGCCACGTCGATTTCCGGCCGCCCGTTGAACACCGTCACGAAAGGGAGAATGCGCCGAACGATCTCATCGGACAGGCCGAGCACAAGCGAGAGTTCGCGTACATTCTGGAACGGCGCCTGGCGCGGCGGATAGGAATAGCCGGCCGACCGGTAAGCGAAGGCCTCGTCGTCATCCGCCCCAAGATTGCCCTTCTTTCGCCAGCCGATGATGCGGTCGGCGCAATAGGCGGCGCGGTTCGCGTCGAGGCCGACCGTCAGGAACAGGCCGGAAAGAAGCTCCTTGGACGCGGCGTTCAGATCGATGCGCGCGCCCTCGGATCGATAGGAAACGCTGATTTTCGAGCGTCCCAGACGCAACGCGAAGGCGCCGAAGGGCGGGCGCGTCCGCGCTGGCGCGGCCGTCAATTGCGCGGCGACGAGTTCGACGCCCGCGAGCGCCGAAGCCTCGCTCTGCAAGCGGTCGTCGGTCCCGTGCGAGGCGGCGGCGCTATTGGAGGCGTAAACCGAATAGATCGAGGCGAGGATCGCCAGCGCCGCCAGCATCCACAGCACCGCGACGATGATGAAGCCGCGCTGCGGGCCGTTGGCGATCGGCGAAGCGGCGCGGGATGGCATCGGCGCCATCGCTCAGAGCTCCTGCGCCGGCGGCTTGGCGGGCGCGGGTTGGGTCGCGTCGGGTTGCGGCTGGCCGGCGGCGGCCGGCCGGACAAGGCCCTTGGCGCAATCGCCGGGCGATTTCTGCCGCACGCAGTCGGGGGAGATGGTGACGCGCAGCAGAGTCGCGGTCGACACGGATAGGATTTGGTCGCTCGCCGCGTCGCGCACTAGGATGCGCACGGCGGCGGGCAGCAGCGCATTGTCCACCCAGGAATCGCGCCAGAGCCGGTCCGGCCCGGCGAAGGAAAACGAAACGCGGTACGGCGCGCGGATCAGCACTACCGGCGCGTCGAAATGCAACTGGCTGTCGATCGGCGAACCCGCCGCCAGAGGCGTGAAGGGCGTGCGCGCGCGCACAAGCGCAAAGCCGCGCTGATCTACCGTCTCGGCCAGTCGGACGATCTCCAGATGCGGCGCTGCGTCCGGACCGATCGCGTCCCGCACCAGCGTCACCGAAGTCGCGCTGCCTTCGAACAACGGCGCCGTCGCCGTCGCGTTGGGCGTCTCGAATTCAGCGGCCTGCAGATCGGCGACCAGGCGCTGCAGGCCGAGGTCGAGCAGCTCCATGCGCTGGACGCGGCCAAAGCCGCGATGCCAGTTGGGCAGCCATTGCCCGGCGACCGCGCCGAGCATGGCGACGATCGCCCCCATCAGCGCGACGGAAACGAGCGCCTCGAAAAGCGTGAAGCCGGCACCCCCGGCGTCTCTCCTTCGAGCCGATCGGCGCGAGCTCATTGGGCGGCTTTCTTGACGAGCCGGATCGTATCGAAACGCAGCAAGGCGCCCGTCGGGCTTTCGACGCGCACGACGATTTCCTGTGGCGACCACACCGTTGTCTTGGTAGGAGCGACGAAGTCGGCCAGATACGGCGCCGTGTCGACGCGCCAGCTATGGGCGGCGGTCTCGCCCGTCAGACTTCCCCCCGCCAGGTCCTTGCGGTCGGGCAGACCCGTGACAATGGCCTGCGCGGTTTCGACCGCCGCCAGATGGCGTTCGACATAAAGGCCCGAGCGGTAGCTCGACGCCGCCAGGCCGCCGATCGCCGCCAGCGAGATCGCCAGCACCGCCAGCGACACCAGCGCCTCGATGAGCGTGAAGCCGGCGCTCGCGCCTTTATTGCGTGGGACGATCAAGCGAAACAACTTCAATGCCTCCCGTCAGCCAATTGACGCGCACCTGGAAGCCGACGCCAAGACGCGCCAGCCCGATCGTCCCGCCGCAGGACCCTCCGGCCGGAAAAAAGTCGATCGTCCCGCCCGCGGCGCGGCCGTTGCATTGTTTGGCGAGCAAAGCCTCGAAGGCGACGTCGCCGGGCAATTGCATCGCATGCGCGGTTGCGCCCGAACGAATGGTGCGCGCAACCGCGTCGAGCGAAGTGGCGACCTGGACGTGCCGGCGAATGGCGGCGTTGCGATCGGCGGTCAGGATCGCCGCGGCCTCGACCGCATAGGCTTCCAGCCGCGCGGACGAGGTGCCGCGCGGGATGGCGGGCAGGATCAGCGCGGCGAGCAGGGCGACGATCGCCAGCACGCAGACGATTTCGACCAGCGTGAATCCGGCGTTCCGCTTCCCCACGCCGCTATTGCTGCGCCTGCGCCTGGGCGACGCTCTTGATCTCGGCGGCATTGCCCGCGCCCCCAGGCTGACCGCTGGAGCCGAGCGAGGCGATCTCATAAGGCGAGCGTTCGGCCGGCGCGCGGTAGACATAAGGATGTCCCCAGGGATCGGCGGGAACCGATCCGCTCTTGATATAGGGACCGTTCCAGGCCGGCGCGACGGCGGGGCGCTGCACCAGCGCGGTGAGCCCCTCCGACGAAGAGGGATAGCGCCCGTTGTCGAGATAGTAAAGATCGAGCGCCGCCGAGAAGCTCTCGATCTGGATTCTCGCCGTCTTGACCTTCGACTCGCTCAAATAATTGAGCACTCGCGGCCCCACCAGCCCCATGATGAGGCCGATGATCGTGATGACGACCAACATTTCGACGAGCGTGAAGCCGCTTTCGCCGGAGCGCGCCTTGCGGCTTGGCTTGGTTTGTCGTGCGCGATTGGGAATGATCATAGCCTTGGTCCCTGACGTCACCCAATAACCTGATTGACCGACAGAAGCGCGGTCATCACGGAGACGATAAGCCCGCCGACGATCACGCTGATGACAATGATCGCCAGCGGCCCCACCACGCCAATCAATCGGTCGAGACTTCGCTGCAGCTTGGCTTCATAGAACTCCGCGATGCGTCCTGCAAGCGCGGGCAATTGCCCGGACTCCTCGCCGAGCCGCAACGTGCGCACCGCCATCGGCGGCAACGCCTGCGTCGCCGACAGCGCGTCGGACAATTTGCCGCCGTGGCGCACCTTGTCGTCGACCTGGCTCCAGACGGTCGAGCCGCCCATCGCGCCCATGATGTCGGCCAGAATGCGCAGGCTGGCCGGCATGGTCACGCCGCTCGACAGCAGCAAACCGAGATTGCGGCAAAACAAGGCGGTGCGGCGGTAGCTGAGGACCGGCCGCACCAGCGGCAGATGCGAGGCGGCGTCGATCAGCGCGCCCCTGACGGAGGGCCGGCGCAGCGCCAGCCAAGCCAGCAAGATCGCGCAAATCAGTCCGGCCGCCAGGGCGTTCAGATTGGCGCGCATGAAGTCGGAAAGGGCGAGGAAGGCGATCAGGGCCGGATCCAGCTTGGCGTTGAAGTCGCGAAAGACATTGGCGAATTGCGGCAGCACGACCATCAGAAAAAAGGTCAGCACGGCCGCGGCCGCGAACAGCAGGAACGCCGGATAGCGCAAGGCGTCGACGACGCGTCGACGAAGCGCCTCGGCCCGCATTCGCTCCGCGCCCATCGCCTCGAGGATCTGGGCCAGAGTTCCCGACGCTTCGCCGACCCGCGCAAGCGCCAGATAGATCGGGGGAAAGACGGCGGGGTGATGCGAGATGGATTCGGCGAAACTCTCGCCCGATAAAATCGCCGCCGCGACCTTGCCCACCGTCGGGCGCATCCGGCCGATGTCGACATCGGCGGCGAGCAAATCCAGCGCGTCATTGATGCGCGCGCCGGTGCGCAGGAGCAGCGCCAGGTCGCAGGTGAAAATCGTGACATCCTCGGCGCGCGGCCGCGAGAACAACGCGAAATCGGCGCGCCGGCTGACCTCGGCGAGGCTCTGCTCGGTGACCGCCTCGATCGGAATCAGCCCGAGATATTCGATGCGCCGCCCAACCTCGGCGGCGGTCGGCGCGGTGATCGAGCCGCTGACGACTTCGCCGACCTGGGTCAGAGCGCGATATTGATAGGCCGGCATGGGTTCACCTCAGGGTGGTGACGCGAAGCGCCTCGGCGGCGGAAGTCGTTCCGGCGCGGCATTTTGCGACGGCGTCCTCGATCATGGTGGTCATTCCGGCCCTTGCGGCGGCCGCGTCGAGGACAGCCGAATCGGTATTGGGTCCGATGAGTTCGCGCACCTCGCCGTTCACCTCCAGCACTTCGAAGACGCCGACGCGGCCGCGATAGCCGACGCCGCCGCACCGCTCGCAGCCCTTGGGTTCGAAAACGGTTTCGCCAGCCTGGAACCCGAGCGCCTCATATTGGGGGTCGGCGTCCATAGCCGCGCGGCTGAGCGTCAGCGCGCTTTTGCAGCGATCGCACAGCACGCGCACCAGCCGCTGCGCGATGACGGCCCGCAGCGTCGACTTCAGCAGAAACGCCTCGACGCCGAGGTCGAGAAGCCGCGGCACGGCCGCCGAGGATGTCTCGGTATGCAGCGTCGTCAGCACGAGATGGCCGGTCAGCGCGGCGTGGATCGCAATATTGGCCGTCTCGGCGTCGCGCACCTCGCCCACCATGATGACGTCAGGGTCCTGACGGACGAAGGCGCGCATCGCGGCGGCGAAAGTGAGGCCGATCGATGGTTTGACCTGCGATTGGGTGACGCCGGAAATCTCGTATTCGACGGGGTCTTCGATCGTCAGGATTTTGCGGATGGGCGAATTGAGAACCGTCAGCATGGTGGCGAGCGTCGTCGTCTTGCCGCTGCCGGTCGGGCCGGTGATTGCGATCATCCCATGCGGCATATCCAGCAGGCGTCGAAGCTTCGCCTCGTCGGCGCGCGCCAGGCCAAGCTTGGGTATGTCCAGCAGTCCGCGGTCCCTCGGCAGCAAGCGTATGACCGCCGACTCGCCGTGCTGGGTCGGCATGGTGGCGACGCGAATGTCGATGTCGAGCCGCGCCACGTGCAAACGCGCCGCGCCGTCTTGCGGCAGGCGCCGCTCGGCGATGTTGAGCCCGGCCAGAATCTTGATGCGCGAGATCAGCGCCTGCGGCAGCGCCTGGGCGGGGGCGGGGACCTGGCGCAGCAGGCCGTCCACGCGCATGCGCACGGTCAATCCCTTGCGAAACGGCTCGATATGGATGTCGCTGGCGCGAAGCTCCATGGCCTTTTCGAGGAGATCGTTGACGGCGCGCACCACCGGGGCGCCGCTCGCCAGGTCGCGCAGACTGTCGATGCTTTCGTTGGCGCTGGCGGCCTCGCTCTCCGAGACGCCCGTCGGCTGGTCGTCGTCGAGTTCTCTGCGCTCGCCGAGGACCGTCGCAATGTCTTCGAAGGAGGCGACAGCAACCTCGAACGGCGCGCCCAGAACAATTTCCACCGCTTGCCATATTGCGGCGTCGCTGGGATCGCCGATCGCCAGGCTGATTTTCCCCGCCGTCGACACGAAAGGAAAAATCGCCGACTCGCGCAAAAATCTGTGAGTAAATTGCGCCGCCAACGACTTCGCGGCGACCAGTTGAGGCAGCGTCAAACGCGGCAGGCCGTAAAACGCGGCGACCTCCTCGGCAAAATCATTGGCCGACAACTCGGTCGATTCCCACATTTGCCGAAGTGTGAGCTTCGGGTCGGCAGCGCCGGTTGCGGCGTTACTTTGGCTAGTATTGGTCGGCAGGTAATTCTTGCTTTGCAAATATTCGGAAAATGCGCGCAACTGATCGTGACGGTTCGTCGCAATAATGGGCGATTTACTTGTCATAAGCATGGTTTATCGCCGTCGAGCGAGAAGCTGGATTCATCTGATTTTCTTGACACGGCGGCAATTTTAGTGGCTTCTTGGCGAGAATTCAACACGCTGTGTGTGGTTGCATTGTTGGGGCTGGCGTGCGGGTGAATGGCGTCCATATTTTGCGCTTCGGGCTTGGCGGCGCGGCGCTTGCCGCGGCGATTCTGGCCCTTTGCGCCTGCATGTCCAATTCGCACAGCCAAAAGGACCAGGATCCGCCCGACGCGGCCGACGTGATCAAAGCGGCGGATCTGCAGCCGCGCTATCCTCAGGCCACGCAAAACGTCAACACCGGATCGTCGTCGAGGGCGTCGCCGATGGCTTTCTTCGGCGCGCCGGTCGAGCCGGCGCCCGCGGATCCGAACGTCGCCGGCGAGGTCAAAGACGGCTTCGCCCTCAATTTCGAGAACACGCCTGTCTCGACCGTCGCCAAAGTGATCCTCGGCGATATCCTGGGCCTCAGCTACGTCATCGATCCGCGGGCGCAGGGCACGATCAGTCTTTCCTCGGGCCGGCCGATCGCCAAGAAGGACTTGCTGCTCGTCCTCGAGAGCGCCTTGCACGCCAACAACCTCATCATGGTCCGCAACAGCACCGGCTATCACATCGCTCCGGCCAATGAGGGCATTGTGGGCGGCGTCGACCGCGCTGGCGCGGGCGCCGGCGTGGAGCCCGGCTACGGCATGACCGTCATCCCCGTGCAATATGTGTCGGCGCAAACGCTCGCCAGGCTGATGGAAGGCTTCGCCGCGAAGCCAGGCGCGATCCGAACGGATCTTGCCGCCAATATGCTGGTCGTGCTTGGCAGCGCCGCCGAGCGCCAGGCCGCTGTCGACACGGTGCGCAATTTCGACGTCGATTGGCTGCAGGGCCAATCGGTCGGCATCTATCCCGTTCACAACAGCGCTCCCGAGCCGCTGGTCGGGGAACTTGAAAAGATCATGGATTCGGGCGAATCCGGACTCGGGCATAATCTGGTGAAGTTCCAGGTCGTCGCGCGCCAGAACGCCGTCATGGTCGTGGCGAGCAAGCCGGAACTGCTGAAGACGGCGGCCACCTGGATTGCGCGGCTCGACGCTTCGGCGACCGCCAATACCGGGGTCAAGGTCTATCGCGTCAAATATGGCGAGGCCAAACAGCTCGCCGCGCTGCTCAGCAACATGTTCCTGAGTTCGTCGGGCGGAGGACTGGAATCGGCGGCAAACCAGATCGCTCCTTCCTCGGGAGCGACGACATTGACGGCCGTCGACCGCCTGACCGGCGGCGGCGCAAAACCGGAAGCGCCGGCCGCCGGCGCCGCGCCCGCCGCAAACGACGCGGCTTTGGCGGCGACCGCGCAGGCCAATAGCAACGGCCTGACTCGAACCCGGTCGGATTCGGGCGATGCGAGCATGCTGCCCGGCGTGCGAATTACCCCTGATATCGTCAATAATGCGATCCTCATCTACGCTGACGAAGACAATTATCGCATCATCGAGCGCGCCCTAGTCCAGCTCGATCGCCCCAAGCTGCAGGTGGCGATCGACGTGACGATCGCCGAAGTGACGCTCAACGACGATCTGGCCTATGGGGTCCAATTCTTCCTGTCGAACAAATTCGGCTCGCTGATCAATTCGTCGGGGACCTCGACGCCGATCGGCGAGACGCTGCCCGGCTTCAACGCGGTCCTCGGCAATGCCGCTTCGCCGCGCGTCGTCCTCAATGCGCTGCACCAATACACCAACGTCAAGATCCTCTCCAATCCTTCGCTGGTGGTCGTCGACAACCAGGCCGCGACGCTTGAGGTCGGCGATCAGGTTCCCATCACCACCGGGACGGCGAATGTGCTGAGCGCCAGCAATACGATCGTCAACACGGTCGATTACAAGAATACCGGCATCATTCTCAACGTGAAGCCGCGGGTCAACAACGACGGCAATGTGTTGCTGGACATCGAGCAGGAAATCAGCAGCGTGCCGCCCGGGACGTCGCTGACCCCGACGATTTCCGAACGCAAGGTCAAGAGCGAATTATCCGTTCAAAGCGGCCAGACCGTGCTGCTGGCCGGCCTGATAAGCGACACCCAAAACAACACGCATTCGGGCATTCCCGTGCTCGACCAAATTCCGCTGCTCGGCAACGCTTTCTCACAGAAAGACAATTCGATCATTCGAACCGAGCTCATCATGTTCATCCGGCCGCAGATCATTCGCGACGGCGCCGACGCCTCGCAGGTCGCCGAGGAATTGCGCTCGAAGATGCGCGGCGGCCAGCTTGGTTCGATCGGGCTGCCCAACCTCTTTGCGCCGACACCGAAGCGAACGCTGCAGTGAGGCGCCTTGGCGATTGGGCCAAGCCCTACGCCTCGGCCCAACCGATCGGCGGGGGATAAGGTTCTGCGGTGGGACAGCCGAGTGGGACTGGCGGCGGCCGGGAGCGGCATGGTTCTGGCGAGCCTTGCCGCGGCGCCCGACGCGCGCGGCCTGCTCGGCGGCGCCTTGGCGCTCGCCATGCTCGGCGTCGCCTTTGCCGACCAGCGCCATTTCATCATTCCCGATTCCCTGAGCGGGGGCGCCTTCGCGCTCGGCGTATTTTATGCGGCGCTCGCCAGCGCGCCGAGCCCGCTCGAAGGCGCCGGGATTTCGCTGTGCCAAGGCGTGCTGGCGGCCGGCGGACTGCTGGTTCTTCGCTTTGCCTATTTTCGATTGCGCGATCGCGAGGGCATCGGGCTTGGCGATGTGAAACTTGCCGGCGTCGCCGGGGCTTGGCTGAGCCTGCCGATGCTGTTCGTCGCGATCGAGATCGCCGCGCTTGCGGCATTGGGCGTCTATTTCCTGCGACAAAAAGCGCGCGGGCGGGCGCTGCGCGCCAATTCGAGATTGCCCTTCGGCCTGTTCTTCGCGCCGGCGATTTGGCTCGGCTGGCTGTTCGATACGATCTGGACCTAGCCCCTTTGCCTTCGTAGCCTCTAAAGGAAACGCGCGCGTCCTTGGCCGGGACGCGCGCGATCGGGATCGTTCAGCGCTCCGCCATGTTCGGCGGCTCGCGCCTACTTCGGCGAGATCGTCGTCGTCGGAGCGCCGTCCGAGCCGCCGATGTTGCCGCTGACATTGTTGTTCGAATACGAGGCCAATACGCCACTGCTGGAAGTGCCCAGGCCGGTGGTGTTGTTGGTGACGGTCGAGCGGGTCAGACGGACGGTGGCGTTGGCGCCGACGGAGCGCACGCCAAAGCCGATATTATTCGAAGACGTGGAATTGTCGACAAAGAGATTGACGAGCGGGCCGCCGGTGGCCGGAGCCACCGCAACCATGCCGGTATTGCCGCTGCCGTCCACCACCACCTGGTTAAGTTCGATATTTAGCGCGCCGGCGCCCGATACCGTGCCGTCGACCCGGAGCCCGTTGCCGAAGGCGTTCAGAAGCTGAACGCGTTCGAAATGACCGTTCACGCTGCCGCCAGACTGCGGCTGGATGAGAACGTTGCCCGATTCGCCGATCGGACCGCCCGTCGAGCCATTAGTCGATATGATTGAATCCGTCACCCAGAGTTCGGAGGCGGCGCTCGGCGTAAATCTGATCCCCCAGCCGGCGCCGCTGGCGCCCTGGAAGCCGTAAATCTTGCAATTGTCGATAAGCAACGCAGCGCCGCTATTGAACTGCACGCCGGCCAGGGAGCCCCCCACACTACCAACTCCGTCGATGTCGAGGCCTCGCAAGGTGACGACATCGGTCGCGCCGGCGGCGATCACGATGCCGTTGGTGCCGGACACCAGAACGCCGGCCGTGCCGACGCCGTCATTGGAGAGGGTGATCGCCTTAGTGATCGTTATGGCGCCGAAACCGCCGGGATCCAGCACGTTGATCTCGCCGCTCGCCGAGGTCTTGGAGATCGCCCCGGCGAAAGTCTTGCACGGCGCCGTGCGGCTGCACGGATTGGCGTCGTCGCCGACGCCCGAAACCCACGTCCGGGTGGCCTGCGCCTGAGCCGCGCCGGCAAAGAGGCCGGCAGAGAGCATGCCTAGGAAAGCGATAGCGAGAGTTCTGACTAAGCTTGCGGTCTTCGTCATGGCTTGTCTCCAGGTTCAAAGCGAACAATTGAAAGGGGATGGTCGGGATGGATAGCCGCAAACCGGCGGACCCGGATTGCGCCGAGCGCCGCGGCGGGGTCGACGAACCGATCGCCGCCGCCGATCGGACCCGCCGGTCGAGTGCCTTCGCGCTTATCGCTGCTTAAGGAAGAAGCCGTTTGGCTTACAGTCTTTACCTTTGTTGCGGCGCATTCGTGCGCCGGCAACGATCAAGGCAAAGGAACGTCTTGAGTGTTTATTTCATCTTGCGCGCACAAAGACATACGAGAACTGCGTCGCGACACCCCCCTGTAAAATCTTGGCCGAAACAACCCCTCTCGGCTGAATTTAACCTTAACAAGCGCTCGACAGCGCCGTCAAGTGATCGCCTGTGACGCCTTGGCCGCGCGGCAAATGCGCCGCCAGGACCGGCCGCAAAATCGCGACGGGCTCGCGTTCGAGGCGGCTCGGGCGGGCGCCTTCCTCTTGGCGAGCGAACGCGCAGACAAGATTTCGACAGGATCGCTTCAAGGACCCCTCGGGCTCCTGTATCATGACCCCGATTTTCACGAGACGCGACCGATGGCGAACCAGGCCAGCTTCCCTCAATCGATCCGGCGAACGCGCCGTCTTCTTTGTCTTTGCGGCGCGTTGCTTTTGTCGACCGCCACGGTTCCGGCCGCATGGGCGGATGCGTTCGGCGCCGGCGCCGGCGCCTATGCGCGCCAGGACTATGTCCGCTCGGCGAGAATCCTGGGCGCGCTGGCGGCCGAGGGCGATGCGCGCGCCCAGACCTATCTCGGCTTCATGTATGCGCATGGCCGCGGCGTGCCGCAGAACTATGACGCCGCGGCGCGGTGGTTTCGGCTTGCCGCGGAACAGGACTTTCCGGCCGCGCAATTTTTTCTTGGCTTGATGTACGACAAGGGACAGGGCGTCGCGCAGGACTTCGTGCTGGCCCATGCGTGGCTCAATCTGGCCGCCGCGCATGCGGGAAGAAGAGAGCGCGATTACTGGACGCGCGTTCGCGACGCCGTCGCCAGCAAGATGACTCTGGCGCAGCTTGCCGAAGCGCGCCAACTGGCTTTCGACTGGCGGCCCGAGCGCGCCCGTTGAGCCAAACGCGCCGTCGCGTCCCTCAAAGCGTCAGGTCGATCGGCGGGTGATTGGCCGCTGGGGCGCCGGGCGCGCCGCCTGGCGCTGGCGCGGCGCCGCGCTTTGGCAGATCGAGCGTCACGGACCGATGATTTCGCTCCAGCACGGTCGTGCGCAAATCGACCGACCGCACGACCCATCCCGATTCTTCCTCGCCCTCGCGGACCCGCTTGGTCTCGTTCGACAGCTGATTGACGAAGATGGCGATTCTCTCGTTCTCCCCGACGATCGTGCCGACGAGGACAAGCGGCGGGACTTCCGGCTCGGCAGGCTTGACGGGCGCCGGCGGCGGGCCGGTGGCCGGGGCCGGCGCGGCGGCGACCACCGGCGTCGGCGGCCGCCGCGAGGGGGTGAAGAGCGGACGCTCGCGGGTGGCCGAGAGTTTTCGCATCGGAATCGCCCAAAGCGGATTGCCGATCTGGGCTACCGGCGCCGCTGGCGCGTTCGCGCCGCCGGCCGGGGCGGCCGCCTCGGCCGCCGAGTCCGGGACAGCCCCGGTATTTTCAATCGCCGCCACGCTCGTTCGCCCGATTGGGCCGAGCGTTCGGCTGTCGGCCTGCCCGCCGATCCAACACGCCGCCGCAATGGCGAGCCAGAGGCGCGGCGGGCTCATCTTGACGCCTGCCATTGTCCGGAGACTCCCAGTTGCACGCGCATGCGCCCCCCTTCGGCTTCGCCCAAGGCCTGCGGGGCTTGGACCACCAGAGTGTCCACGAAAAGAAACGGCATACCCGCCTCCAGATCATAGAGCAGCGGCTGCAAAGAAGCTTGGTCGATCTCGAATATCTCGGAAAGATCGACAAAACCGCTCGCCGCCTGCGGCCCGTCGAGCTCGATCTGGGAGGATAGGACGTTGCCGCCAACTTTCTTGACCGCGACGCCGACCCGCTCCTGCAGCGCCGCCCCCGCCACGGTCACCGTCGGTCCTTCCAGGAAAGGCGATCCGCTGACGACCGTCTCGGCGCCGGCCTCCGTCGCGGCCAGCGGCTTCTTTCGGCCGTCCAGACGGTCGAGATATTCCTTGGCGTTCGCCACCGCATTCATCCGGTCGTAGATGTCGGCAAGCGCGAGGCCGGCGACCAAGGCCAGGCAGAGAACCGCCGCGCCATAGCCAAGCAGCGCGACGGCGCGTCGAAGGCTTGACCTGACGGCCATGATCATGGGCCCCCGGGGAAAAACGGCTCGATATGAGCCTCGATATGAAAATGCTCGCCGCTTTCGGTCGGGGCGCGGGTGGTCGGCGCAAAGAAGGTCGCGTGGGTGAACTGCGGGGTCTGCTCGATCGTGCGGATCAACGCCGGGGCGTCGCGGGTTATCCCGGCGATCTGCACCTTGCCGTCCTCGACGCGCAACTCGGTCAGATAGGTGTCGTCGGGCAGCGCCTGCGACAACGTGTCGAGCACGATGACGCTGGCCGGCGTTTCATGTTTTTTTCGCCCGAGCGCCGCCGTCGCTTCTTCGGCGCCCGTGCCGCGCCCGCTCATCAGCGCGACGCGCCGGGCCGCCAATTGCCTGGCAAGATCGAGGCGCTGGTCTTCAAGATCGCCGCTGACCAACATCCAGGCGCCGAACGCGCCGACCGCGCTGACGCCGACCAGGCAAAGCGCCGCGATCAGCCCTTGCCGGAGGCGCCGCGCCTTGCGTTCGCCCTCGGGATGGGGCTCGAGGAGCTGAATCCGCGCCGATTTGGCCTGCGGCCCCTCGAACGTCGTGGAGAAGACAATCGAGTCGGGCCGCAGTTCGGCCAGAGCGCGGGCGAGCGAGGCCACGAGCTCGCGCGCCGTCGCGGCAACCGTCACGCTCACGCGATCGCCGGCGATTTCCGTCGGGGCGCTCCAACCGAAGGCGGCTTGCGCGGGGGACCACGGCGTCAGCCGATCGATTTGGGCGCGAACGACGCCTTCGAGGAATTCGGAGGCGCGCCGCGGCAATTCGAGCGGTCGAAACACGAAGCGGCGCGGCGAAAGCACGATCTCGACCTGGCTGTTGGCGACTTGCGCGCGCGCCGAGGCGCTCCACGCGCCGACGATGCGCCCCTCGGCGATGCGCAGCGCCTCGCCCTTTGCGGGCGCGAACGCGGCCCGCCGCCCAACCTGGAGAACCAGGCTGCCGTCGGATTGCTCGGCGATGCGCACTTTGCGCAGGGGCCGGAAGGCTCGGCCGACGGCGAGGATCGCCGCGGCGACGTCGTCGATCCAACGCGAAATCCACAGTATCGCCCGACGGATGGAAGCGATCACGCGATTATGCCTCCCTTGACGCGACAAGCGCGCGGCGGTCCGACAAGCCTAGCAAACTCATGGCGCCACTATAGGACATGGCCGGACGCCTCGCCATCCCCTGCGGGCCGCTGTCGGGACCGGCGTCATTGGCGCTCGTGAGGAGCCGGGCGCCGCGGGCCGGCGCGGCTCCATGACGAGGCGGCCGACGCATGCTAGGAAGCCCATCGCTTGAGTCCTCGTGGCGCCCATGATCTTTCGCCTGTCAAATCGCAGCGGGTCTGCGCGCTCCCCCGTCGCGACCGCGGCGGCCGCGCCGGAGGGGATGCGCGTCTACGTGATCGGCGACGTGCACGGCCGCGCCGATCTTCTCGACAATCTCGCCCGCCAGATTGAAGCCGACCTCAGCGGCGCGCCCGGCAAGATCCTGACCATCCTGCTGGGCGACTATATCGACCGGGGCCCGCAATCGGCCGAAGTCGTCGATCGCCTTTGCCGCGGCGCGTTTCCCACGCCCATCCTCGCCCTGCGCGGCAATCATGAGCAGACGATGCTTGGCGCTTTCGAGGATGACGGCGTCTTCGACGCCTGGCGCACGTTCGGGGCGCGTGAAACGCTGGCGTCCTACAGAATCGACGTCTCGCGGCTTATACGCGGGCAGGGCTATGCCGAGGCGCGCGCGCAGTTGCGCGAGAAAATGCCGGCGGCGCATCGCGAGTTCCTGGAATCCTTGCCGACCGCCCATGAATTGGGGGGTACTTTTTCTGCCATGCCGGCGTTCGGCCCGGCGTCCCGCTGGCGCGACAGGCCGACGAGGACCTGATCTGGATCCGCGACGAATTCCTCGACTCGACGGCGTTCCACGGCAGGCTCATCGTGCACGGACATACGCCGGTCGCCGAGCCCGATTTCCGCCCCAATCGCATCAATATCGACACGGGCGCCTTTGCGACGGGGCGATTGACCTGCCTGGCGCTCGAGGGGACTTCCCGGCGCATTCTTTCAACCTGAACTTCGCCCCACAACGATCCGGATCCGGTTGCGCTGGCCTCGAGGCCGCGCGTCCGTGTCCGGATTCGGGAGGCATGCGCCTTGCGCTGGAGAGAGGAGCCTTTCGATTCGGGAACCAAATCGTGCAAACTATGAGCAAGTTGTCGCAAGATGACGCAGATTTTCGTCAAATCACGCCCGAGCGCGTGGCCATCTCCAATGTGGAAGCCCCGCTGCAGGCTTATGGCGAGAACCCAGCGCAGAACGTTCGCGCCAGATGGCCGATGGCGATCATCGGATTTGGCCTGTTGGCCACGATCGTGTGGGCGGGCGTATTGATCTGGCTGATCGGATATCTGATCCTGATGCTGTAGCGCGTTTAGAGATTGTAGCGGCCGGCCGCCCGCCATGGGCGTCCCAGAGAGCATGCGGCGTCGCCGCACCACGCAGAACCGACTTGCGCCCTTTTCGCCGCCCGGCCTATTGAGATCGGCGGCTATGCGCCCGCCTGATGAAGTCGAGGCCAAATGAGCCGGTCCGCGCCCAACCTCGACGCTGTCGTCGCGGAAATAACCGACGCGATGCGGCGCCGGCCGGATCGCGGCGAGGTCGCGACCTATATTCCGGAACTCGCCCGGGTCGACGCCAAAGCCTTCGGCCTCGTGGTGATCGACGCCGAAGGGAAGGTGGCGGCGGGCGGCGACAGCGAGACGCCGTTTTCGATCCAGAGCATCTCGAAAGTCTTTACGCTGACCCTCGCTCTGGGCATGGTCGGCGACCGGCTATGGCGACGCGTCGGGCGCGAGCCTTCGGGCAGCCCGTTCAATTCCATCGTCCAGCTCGAACGCGAGCGCGGCATACCGCGCAACCCCTTCATCAACGCCGGCGCCATCGCCGTCACCGATCTCATCCTGTCCGGGCATCAGCCCCGCGAGGCTTTGGGGGAAATCCTGCGATTCATGCGATTTCTCGCCGACGATGCGTCGATCGTCATCGACGAGGCGGTGGCCGCCTCGGAACAGCGCACCGGGTTTCGCAACGCCGCTTTGGCCAATTACATGAAATCGTTCGGCGTGCTCGACAATCCCGTGGATTTCACGCTCGGCGTCTATTTCCATCATTGCGCCATCGCGATGTCGTGCCGACAGCTTGCCATGGCGGGGCGCTTCCTCGCCCATCGTGGCCGCCATCCCTCGACCGGCCTGCCGGTCGTTTCGCCCGAGCGCGCGCGGCGCATCAATGCGGTGATGCTGACCTGCGGCCATTACGACGGTTCGGGCGAGTTTGCTTATCGCGTCGGCCTGCCCGGCAAGAGCGGTGTTGGCGGCGGCGTCCTGGCGATCGCTCCCGGCAAGGCCTCGATCGCCGTCTGGGCGCCGGGCCTCGACGCGGCGGGCAATTCGCACCTCGGCCGGGTCGCGCTGGAGAGCTTGGCCAAGCGGACGGGTTGGTCGATATTCGGGGCGTAAAGACAATTCTGAGCAACGCCAAGTACGGCCCGGGTTCGCGCTCGGACGCGGCCTATCGCGTGGGCCTCGACGCCCGACCGCCGCGCTACGATCGCCGCCGTCTTGGACGTCAAGACTTGCGGGGCCGCTCGGCCTGGATGGCGGCATCGTGGTACCAGCCGCTTCCGAACTCGACGCTGGGCGCCAAGCGCAGCCGGTGATCGGCAGCGGACATCGTCGCGGGGATGGCGGACTTGGCCGAAATCTTACGAGGAAACTGATAAATCTTTGCCGATGGGGGAGGCGAATTCGTGAGCATTTGGCGTTCCTATCCTGTGCGGGCGATCCCGTAGCTAGGAAGTGTGAGCCTCGAATAAGGTTCCACAATAGCAGACTTGCCCGCGATTCGCGCTAAGTGCTTCAAATAAAATCGCGAATGCCGCAAATATAGGCAGATTCAATTCTGCTGCTTTCGGCGGCGCCGGCGATAAGCCGGACCGCGTGCGGCGGGGCGCTGGCATAGAAAATGCGTGCTCCGGCAAGCCGCTGGCGGCAATATGCAATCCGGGGTTTGCTCGGGACGAAATCGAAATCGTGAGGTCGCAATGACGAAGTATAAGCTCGAATATATTTGGCTGGACGGATACACGCCTGTGCCGAGTCTTCGCGGAAAGACGCAGATCAAGGATTACGACAGCTTCCCGACGCTCGACAAACTTCCTCTTTGGGGCTTCGACGGCAGCTCCACGATGCAGGCGGAAGGGCGAAGCTCGGACTGCGTCCTTAAGCCGGTCGCCGTCTATCCCGACAGCGAACGTCACAACGGCGCGCTCGTGATGTGCGAAGTGATGATGCCGGACGGCACGACCCCGCATCCCTCGAACAAGCGGGCGACCATTCTCGACGATTCCGGCGCCTGGTTCGGATTCGAGCAGGAATATTTCATGTACAAGGAAGGCCGCCCGCTCGGCTTTCCCGTCGCGGGCTATCCGGCCCCGCAGGGCCCTTATTATACGGGCGTCGGCTACAAAAACGTTGGCGACGTCGCCCGCAAGATTGTCGACGAGCATCTCGAGGCTTGCCTGGCGGCCGGCATCAATCACGAAGGCATCAACGCCGAGGTCGCCAAAGGCCAATGGGAATTTCAGATTTTCGGCAAGGGCTCGAAGAGGGCTGCCGACGAGGTCTGGATGGCGCGCTATCTCCTGCTGCGGCTGACCGAGAAATACGGCGTCGACATCGAATTCCATTGCAAGCCGCTGGGCGACACCGACTGGAACGGTTCGGGCATGCACGCCAATTTCTCGACCGCCTATATGCGCGAAACCGGCGGCAAGGAATATTTCGAGAAGCTGATGGCGGCCTTCGAGGCGGCCCGGGCCGATCATATCGCCGTCTACGGGCCCGACAATCACATGCGCCTCACCGGCAAGCATGAGACGCAGTCGATCGATCAGTTCAGCTACGGCGTCGCCGACCGCGGCGCTTCGATCCGGGTGCCGCACAGCTTCGTGAACAACGGCTACAAGGGCTATCTGGAAGATCGCCGTCCGAACTCGCAAGGCGACCCCTACCAGATCGCTTCGCAGATCCTCAAGACGATCTCCTCCGTCCCGACGGACGCCAAGGCCGGCGTTTCGGCTGCGGCGTAAGCGTTTGTCGCGGCGCAGACTTGCGAGTCTGCGCCGGGACTGACTTTTCGCCCCCAAGCCCGCCGTGACAAGTGGCGCCGCCAGAGCCGCGCCTATGGCGGTAGCGCGCCAAGCTCCGGCCAGCCGTCGGGGCTCCAGCCGATTGGAGACAACTGAAGTTTGGCGGCGCCGCCGTCGTCGCCATCGTAATAATGGTAGGCGAGCCTTTCGTCCTTGGAGGTTTTCAACGCCTCCTGGCCGCCGGGGCCGATGAAACGGCCGGTGGTGGCGAGCAGCAGCGAGCCGCCGCCCTTCAGCATCTCCTTGCCGTCCTTGTCGATATAGGGACCCTCGATGCGATCGGCTCGGCCGACGCGGATGTTGTAGGTCGAGCCGGCGCCCTTGCAGCATTGGTCGAAACTGACGAACAGATAGAACTTCCCCTCGTGCTCCAGGATGGAGGAGGCTTCGATCGCGCCGCCGCCTTGCCGCCCGGCCAAGGCGATGACGGGGGCGTCCGCCGTTATCAGCTTGCCGGTTTGCGGGTCGAGCTCGCGCAGCTTGATCCCGGACCAGAAGGAGCCGAAGCTGAGGAAGGCGCGCCCGTCCGAGGCGTCGATGCGGAACGGGTCGATGGCGTTGAAGTCGTCGCCGATGTCCGACATCAGGATGAGGCCCTGATCCAGCCAACCTTTACCGGGCGCGGCGGGATCGAAGGATGTGCTGGTCATCAGGCCTATCGCGCTCGTATTAACGCCGAAGCTCGACAGGCAATAATAGAGGAAGAACGTGTCGCCGCGCCGGCTGATCGAGGGGGCCCAGATATTATGCGGGCGATAACCGAGCTTTTCTTCGGCCCAGTCCGGGACGCCCTCCGCGACGGGACCCGCGTCGGTCCAGTTGATCCCGTCCGGCGAGGTCTTGGCGCGGATGGCGCCGCGAAAGCGGCCCTGCTCGCCGGTCCCGAAAGCGACAAATTTGCCATCGACTTCGATGACCGAGGGGTCGTGGATTCGCGTGTCGCCGGTAAGCCTTGGTTGCGGTTCGGCGGCATGGAGAGGTGCGACGAGGAGCAATAGCATTGCGGGGCGGGCGAGGGTGATCGTCGCCGCTCTCCCTAAAGCCGCGCCGACGCGGACGCCCTTGGCGACCGCTCCAAGGATCAAGGGGAAAATTCCCGTCATGGCTGATCTGCGCATAGGCCCTCATCGAGGTGGAAAGCACGGCCTGGGTCAAAGATCGAACCCCGTCGAGGAGCCGAGTGCTTGTGGAGGCCGAGGGGCGTCTCGTCATAGCCGTGGTTTGGTGCCGGTTGCAGGAGTCGAACCCGCGACCTACTGATTACAAATCAGTTGCTCTACCAACTGAGCTAAACCGGCATTCTCGGTAAGTGTCGGACCATCAACCGCCTTCTCGAGCCTGGCGATTCCTTGCGGACAAATAGGCCGGGCGGGGGCGGCGGACAAGGGAAACTTCGTTTTCAGGCCGCGCCGCGCCCTTGCGCCTGAGCGCGCCTCACAATCCCCGCAATGTGGCGTGCACCACGCCGAACAGCGCGACCACCCATAGCAGGACCGCAGCAACCGCCTGGATGGAATAGCCGCGCCCGCGCTTTTCGGCGGCCTCGAGGTAGCCCCGCGCGTAAAGGGCGCGGCCGGCGATCCATACGAGGCCGATCGCCGCGGCGGCGGGATCGCTCACGTAAATGGCGGCGAGCCACAGCGCCGGCAGGAAGATCGGCATCCATTCCAGCGTGTTCATCTGCACGCGCACGGCGCGCTCCAGTTCGGGATCGCCAACCATGGTCGGCGCCTTGATGCCCGATTTCTTCCGCGCCTGGCCGATGGGCACGCTGAGCAGGGCGTAGAACAGCACGGCGAGCAGCGTCGCCAGGGCGGTCAGGTGAGGCATTGCGCTTTCCAATCCTGCAGAATCGCTGGGGATCGTAACGCTCGCGACGCCAATTGCCTAGCTATGCGCCACCGTCGCCGCCCAGCGCCCCGCCACCAGATCGGCCTCCTGCGCGCCCGGCCAGGGCGGCATGGTGACGGCGAGGAAGGCGAGCGGCGCCTCGGCGTGGGCGCGGAACTGAAAGGCGGTTCCCAGCGGAATCGTCAGGCTGACGCCCGGTCCGACTTCGACGACGCTCTCCTCAGCCCCGCCCTTGCGCCAGATCTCGCCCCGGCCGGAAAGAAAATACCAGATTTCCTCGACGGTCTTGTGGGCGACGGCATGCGAGACGGCCCCGGCCGGCAATTCGAAATGCGCGAAGCTGCCCCCGGCCAGCGCCAGCAGCAGGCGCACCGCCGTTCCGTCGGGCGCGGTCGCGTCGGGGTCCGCGCGGAGGCGGACCGTTTCAAATGCGCGCATAAGCGGCTCCTCATTAGCGGCGAGGCGAATCCTGCGCATGGCACCGGGCGACGCACAAGGCTTTGGCGGAAACCCGCGCCCTGCTATGAAAGCCTATGGCCGAATCTGAAATCCTGACCCCATCGCAAGCCCTTGACGAATTTCGCGCCGCCGGCGCCCTGCTGGAGGGCCATTTCATCCTGTCGTCGGGCCTGCATTCGCCGGTTTTCCTGCAAAAGATGTTCGTGTTCCAGGATCCGGCGCGCACCGAGCGGCTTTGCCGCGCTCTGGCCGCCAAGGCGCGCGAGGCGTTCGGCAAGATCGATGTCGTGGTGTCGCCGGCGTTGGGCGGCATCGTGCCGGGCTACGAGACGGCGCGCTGGCTCGGCGCCAAGGCGATTTTCGTCGAGCGCGAGGCGGGAGTCTTCAAATTGCGGCGGGGCTTTGCGATCGAGCCGGGCGCGCGCGTGCTGATGGTCGAGGACATCATTACGACGGGCCTCTCCTCGCGCGAATGCCTGGCGGCGATCGCCGAACATCCCGGCGCGATCGTCGGCGCCGCCTGCCTGATCGACCGCTCGGGCGGCAAGGCGGATATCGGGGTCAGGCGGGTCGCGCTCGCCACGCTCGACATCCCGAACTATGCGCCCGATGCGCTGCCGCCCGAACTCGCCGCGCTGCCGGCCGTCAAGCCGGGCAGCCGGGCGAGCGTCGGAGCGGTTTGAACGCGCCGGGGTTCGCGCCCGGAAAGAAAGGACATTCGCGTGGCTTCACCCAGACTCGGCGTCAATATCGATCACGTCGCGACCGTGCGCAACGCGCGGGGAGGGGCGCAGCCCGATCCGGTGCGCGCCGCGCTCGTCGCCATCGAAGCGGGCGCTGACGGCGTCACCGCGCATCTGCGCGAAGACCGCCGGCACATTCGCGACGACGATATGGCGCGGCTGAAAGCCGCGATTTCCAAACCGCTGAATTTTGAAATGGCGGCGACCGAACAGATGCTCGACATCGCCTTGCGCCTCAAGCCGCACGCCTGCTGCCTGGTGCCGGAAAAGCGCACCGAGCGCACGACCGAGGGCGGTCTCGACGTCGTCGCCGGGCACGATCATCTCAAACCTTTCGTGGCCGAGCTCAAGCGCGCGGGCATCCGCGTTTCGATGTTCATCGAGCCCGCCGGCGAGGCGCTCGAGGCCTCGGCCTCCGCCGGCGCGCCGGTCGTCGAATTGCACACCGGCGCGTGGTGCGACGCGCTGGCCAAGGGCGAGACGGAGCGCGCCGCCCGCGAATTCGAACGGCTTCGCCTCGCCGCCGAACAGACGACAAAGCTGGGGCTCGAATGCCACGCCGGCCACGGCCTCGATTTCGACAGCGCCAGGACGATCGCCGCTTTGCCGGAGATCGTCGAGCTCAACATCGGGCATTTCCTCATTGGCGAGGCGATCTTCATCGGGCTCGCCCATAGCGTGAAGGCGATGCGCATGGCGATTGCGGAAGGCGCGGCGAAGCGGGCGGAGCGGCGATGATCGTCGGGATCGGCGCCGATCTTTGCGACATCGACCGCATCGAGGAGACGCTGACGCGTTTCGGCCCGCGCTTCCTCGAGCGCTGCTTTACCGACATCGAACGCCAGCGCTCCGAGCGACGGGCGGGGCGCGCGGCTTCCTACGCCAAGCGCTTTGCGGCGAAGGAAGCCTGCGCCAAGGCGCTCGGCACGGGCCTGCGCCGCGGCGTCTTCTGGCGCGACATGGGCGTCGTCAATCTGCCGTCCGGCCAGCCGACGATGCGCCTGACCGGGGGCGCGGCGGCGCGACTCGCCGAAATCGTCCCGGCGGGCTGCGAGGCGGTCATTCATTTGACGATCACCGACGAGCCGCCGATGGCGCAGGCGTTCGTGGTGATCGAGGCGCGGCGGAGAGAATAGGTCGAGCCGAGAGAATCCGCAGTCAAATTGACAGTCGGCGAAGATTGTATACACTCACTGCAGATGTATTCGACGGAGAGAATCCTTCATGGCTTCCACAGTCCTGTCCGTTCGCGTTCCCGAAGCCCTCAAGGAGCAGCTCGACTATTTGAGCCGCTCGACCAAGCGGTCGAAGGCTTATCTCGCCGTAGAGGCTCTCGACGACTACGTAAGGAAAAACGCCTGGCGCGCGAAGGAGCTGCACGCAGCGCTCGTCGAGGCTGACAAGGGCGCGTTCATTTCGCACGAGGCGATGCTCGCCTGGGTGGAATCCCTGGGCTCGGACAAGGAGTTGGCGCCGCCCGAGCCTGATATCGCGCCGGCCAAGAAGCGGCCGTGAAGATCGTTTGGCTTTCCTATGCGCGGCGCGATCTCTCATCGATTTCCGCCTATTACGAAAGCGCGGCAAGCAAAAGGACGGCCAACCAGGTGCTGCAACGCATCGTGCGAAGTGCGTCCTATTTGGCGGATAACCCGTATCTTGGCCGTCCATCCTCGAGTACGGACGAAATTCACGAGCTGCAAGTTTCGGGGCTGCCATACCTGCTGCCCTATCGCGTCGCGGACGGGCGCATTGAAATCTTGCGCGTCTTTCACGAATCGCAAGATCGGCCCTCGACTTGGCGAAGAGAGTGAATGCCTTTCACATTGCGCAGTTGAGCACAGCACACTGGATACCCGGCACCTCGATTCAATGAGCATCTATCCGACCGAATCGTCTTTGGGCAAAGCGAACACCGAACCCATGTGCAACACGCAAAAGCGGCTTAAGAAGGCGCAGGTGGTTTTCAGAGAAACGAATAGGGGGAAAAATCGGTGGCTACAATCCGCAACTATGGGCACTTTTGGGCCCATAAAGATGTCCATTGGAATCTGGGCGGCAAAAGTTCCAAGGGACATTTGAAGGGTCATCATGGGCGCGGCGCGAGGCGAAAAACAATCGACTTTAGATTGTAGAGCGGTGTCTACCTTCTATTCGCGCCCAATCGGGAAGTGATTTACATTGGACAAGTGGGGAGCGGCGAAAAAAGAAGACTATTTGGCCGTCTCAAACAGCACACGCGTGATCATCTGCGAGGTCGATGGAGCCATTTTTCATGGTTCGGATTGTGCGAAGCCGATCCCGACATGGGCGGGCTGAAAAAATTCGAGAGTTCTGTCAGCGAGCCGTCAGAAATACTTGATGAACTTGAGGCGGTATTGATTCATCTTTTTGAGCCTCGACTAAATATGCAAAGAGCCAAGTGGAAGGGGACGACTGAATACATTCAGCACACACGTGAAGACGACAAAAGTGCGAGTGACGAGGAAGCAGAAGACGACTAACTGCATGAACGGGCGGGGCCAAAGTGGCCCGTGCAGAAATCAATCATTTCGACAATCTGGACGCTCCACGGCTTTTGCCAGAGGACGTGAGGACGCTGTCGACCGCATGGGATGCTCACGTCGCGAAGGTTGAGGCATGGGCTGAAGAGAAACTAGATTGATGGTCTCCCCATGTTATCAAGCACCACCACTTTCGCGCGGCGGCCATAGAATCTACCACTTGGCGAGAGAAAGGGACGCACGCAACGCCTCACAGGGGATAAGCGCGCTGCAACCTTGCCCCGACTCACCCTCTCGTCTACCCCTCCGCCCATGGCCAAGCTCGTTCCGCCACCCGCGCCGCCGCAGGCGCCCGTCGACGTCAATCTGCGCGACGCGCTCGAAGAGCGCTATCTCGCCTATGCGCTCTCCACCATCATGGGCCGCGCCTTGCCGGACGCGCGCGACGGGCTGAAGCCCGTCCATCGGCGCATCCTCTACGGCATGCATATTCTCAAACTCGATCCGGGCACGGCGTTCAAGAAATGCGCCAAGATCGTCGGCGACGTGATGGGCTCGTTCCATCCTCATGGCGACCAGGCGATCTACGACGCTTTGGTGCGCCTCGCCCAGGATTTTTCCTCGCGCTACCCGCTCGTCGAGGGCCAGGGCAATTTCGGCAATATCGACGGCGATAACGCGGCCGCCTATCGCTACACCGAAGCGCGCATGACCGATGTCGCCGGCCTGCTGCTGGAGGGCATCGACGAGGAGGCGATCGACTGGCGCGACAATTATTCGGGCGACGCCAAGGAGCCGGTCGTCCTGCCCGCCGCCATCCCGAACCTGCTGGCCAATGGCGCGCAGGGCATTGCGGTCGGCATGGCGACCTCGATTCCGCCGCATAATGTCGCCGAGCTTTGCGACGCCGCGCTCTATCTGATCGCCCATCCCAAAGCCGGCTCGGAGCAATTGCTCGCCTTCGCGCCCGGGCCCGATTTCCCGACGGGGGGCATCATCATCGACGAGCGCGCCGCCATCGCCGAGACCTATCGCACCGGCCGCGGCTCGTTCCGCGTCAGGGCGCGCTGGGCCAAGGAAGAGACCGGGCGCGGCGGCTGGGTCGTCGTCGTCAGTGAAATTCCCTTCGGCGTGCAGAAATCGCGGCTCATCGAACAGCTCGCCAATCTCTTGAACGAGCGCAAGGCGTTGCTGCTCGGCGACGTGCGCGATGAGTCGACCGAGGACGTGCGCATCGTGCTGGAGCCGCGCAGCCGCACCGTCGAGCCCGCCACGCTGATGGAATCCCTGTTCAAGCTTTCCGAGCTTGAAACGCGCGTGCCGATGAACATGAACGTGCTCGTCGACGGCATTACGCCGCGCGTCGTCAGCCTTGCCGAAGCCCTGCAGCAATGGCTCGACCATCGCCGCAACGTGCTGCTGCGCCGCTCGCGCCATCGCCTGGCGGCGATCGAGCGCCGGCTCGAAATGCTGGCCGGCATGATCGTCGTCTTCCTCAATCTCGACGAGGTGATCCGCATCATCCGCGAGGAGGACGACCCCAAGGAGGTCCTGAAAGTCCGCTTCGCGCTGAGCGAGGCGCAGGTCAATTACGTCCTCGACACGCGCCTGCGCGCCTTGCGCCGCCTCGAGGAAATGGCGCTCAAGAAGGAGCGGGCCGACCTCCTCAAGGAGAAGGCCGACATCGAAAAGCTGCTCGGCGACGAAAAGCGGCAATGGCAGACGATCGCCTATCAGATCCGCGACACCAAGAAGAAATACGGCCCCGAGACGAAACTGGGCAAGCGGCGCACTTCCTTCGAGGCCGCGCCCGACGTCGTCGTGGCGGACCTTGCGCAGGCGATGATCGAGCGCGAGCCGGTGACGGTGCTGGTTTCGCAAAAGGGCTGGATACGCGCGCTGAAAGGCCATCTGACGGACCTTTCGGCGCTGGCCTTCAAGGGCGACGATTCCCTTAAAATCTCGTTCTTCGCCGAGACGACGTCGAAAATCCTGGTGCTCGCCGGCAACGGCAAGGCGTTCACGCTGGAGGCCGCCAAACTGCCGGGCGGGCGAGGGCAGGGCGAGCCGATCCGCCTGATGGCCGATCTCGACGAGGGCGCCGACATCACCGCCGTCTGGCCCTATAAGGTGGGCGCCAAAATGCTGCTGGCCTCGAGCGACGGGCGCGGCTTTGTCGTGGCGCAGGACGAGATGCTGTCGTCGACCCGCAAGGGCAGGGCGGTGCTCAACGTCGATGCGCCGGCCGCGGCGAGTCTCGCGACGCCGGCCGACGGCGATCATGTCGCGGTGATCGGCGACAACCGAAAGCTGCTGATCTTCCCGCTGGCCCAGGCGCCCGAGATGGCGCGCGGCAAGGGCGTGCGCCTGCAGCGCTACAAGGACGGCGGCCTGGCGGACGCGCGGGTGTTCGCGCTGAAGGAGGGGCTCACCTGGCGCGATTCCTCGCAGCGCCTATGGACGGTCGCGGCGGCCGATCTCAAGGAATGGATCGGCAACCGCGCCGAAGCCGGCCGCCTGCCGCCCAAGGGGTTTCCGAGGAACAACCGGTTTGGGTGAGGAGCCGCTCGGAAGTAGGGCCATTCCGTCACACGATCGTGAGTGGCGCATCGCGCAACGTTTGCCTTTGATAGGGATTACCCCGTTCAACATGCGAAGGAGACGAAGATGGCGAAAGGATTTTTAAGATTCGGCGCGGTTTTGACCTTGCTTCTGGCCTCCGCCGGCGCCTATGCGGACGACCCTACCGGGGTGCTGTTAAGCGAGCAAAGGGCCGCCCAGCCGATGGCCCACAGGCAGCTCGGCGCGGCGAACTTGCCCGCCTTTTCCGACGTCGGCCCGTGTCAGGCCGGCATGCAGTCCGAGGCGTTTCCAAACCGGCAGGGGTACCGCTGCGTCCCTATCCGGCAATAGCCGCAAGGGCGCGCAAAAGCCTTGCTTGAGCGGCCGCCTCCCGCACGGCCGCTCAACCCCGCTAAGCCATGTGGGAACGATCGCCGGTGCTCGGCGTTAACCGTGCTTACCCCCGGAGAACGGCCGATGCGCGTGCTTATTGCCTTGATCGTAATCATCTATCTCGTCGGCGTCGGCGTCGCGCTATCGCCGGTCATTCAGGCCAAGTGGAACGGCGCCACGGCGTCCGATCTTACCGCCAGCGTCGCGCAGGCTCTGCCCGCCGCCTTCGCTTGGCCCGCAAGGTTCTTTCACGGCGCGACCGAACATAGCTGAACGCCTCTGGCGCGGCCGGCGGGCCACGCCGGCCGATCTCGCGCTGTGCGCGTCGTCTTGAAACGGCGCCAGGGCTCCCCGTCAAACCCGGCGAACGAGCCACACGATGACAAGCACGACCAGAACCAAGCCGAGAACGCTGCCAAGGCCGGTCCCGCCATAGGCGCCGTAAGCGTAATAGCCGCCGCCGCCGCCGAAAAGCAGAATCAAAATAATTATGAGAAGTATGAGCCCCATTTGCCGCTCCCAGGCGTGTCGATTGCGGGTCGGCTTGAGCCGGCCCCGCGTGGAAATGCGCAACTCGAGGAATGGTTGCCTAATTTATTCGCGAGCCTCGCCGGCCTGCGGGACAATTTAATTCAGGCCTTGAAAGGTCTCGGGAACCTTCGGGCCGCTTGTCCGTTGTGACAGCGCCGCGACTCTTATAGCCCCCCAGCCCCCAGTCGCGGCGGGCCGCCTGAGAGCGCTTAGCCCTCTCGGCGGCCGTCTGGCTGGAGGCGGCCGGCCCAAGCCCGAGAATGGAACAAGTCCATGACGATCCGCGCGATTTTGCTATCTGCGATGATCTTCGACGGCCCCTCGATGGCGCTCGCCTCGGGTACGCCCGAGCAGCGCGCCGCCTGCGCTCCCGACGTCGCCAAATTCTGCAAGAATCTCAAGGAAGCGGACGGCGACGACGCCTATCTCAAATGCCTCGAGACGAACCGCAGCGACCTGTCCGCGCCCTGCGACGCCATGTTGAAGAATTACGCCAAGTGAATTGCGCAGGGCGCTTCTAGCGCCCTGCGCTTCGACGCAACGGCACACGACCCGTCAGGCGAGGGCGGAGGTTCAAGGCTGCCAGTTCGCCCAGCCCGCGACGATCGAGAGAACGAGAAAGACCAGCGGCGGGATCGCGTGGCTGTATTCCCTGTGAAACGTCACCGTCGCCACCGCGGCGAACATGACGCCCGCGCCCAGCATCGCGCCCCAAGGGCGGGTTGCGGCGATCGCCAGCAAGACGGCCGTGGCGACTTCCAGGCTGCCGGTCACAAAATGGAACCAGTCGGGATATCCCCAGCGTCGGTAGTCTGCCGCGACCTTTTCCGGCGCGCGGACGTTTACGCTGCCCCCGAACAGGAAAAAGGCGGCGAGCAGCCAGGCGAGTATCTGCGCCCACGGCAAATTTGACATTGTACTATCCTTTCTTCTTCGCTCTCCGCAAAGCCGTCCGTTCGTTTGGCGAACGGAGCGATGACCGCGGGGGTTGCGTTAGGTAATGCGCGTTACCAATATCTAGGACGAAGTTTGGTAATATGCAATACCATTCCGCGGCGACAGCGAAACACCGGCAGGCGGGCGATGGCGGACGGGCTGAGACGAAAGCGGGTGCCGAGCGCGGCGCAAGGCGGCATCATCCTGAAGGCCGCCGGCGATCTCTTTCTCGCACGTGGATATGCGGGGGTCTCGATCGACGCGATCGTCGCGGCGGTCGGCGGATCGAAGCGAGAGATTTACGCACAATTCGGCGACAAGGAATCGCTGTTTCGCGAAGTGATCGTCGCGCTTTGCCAGGAGAACCTGCGGCCGTTTCAAGCCCTGGCCAAAGCCGACGATTTGGAATTCGCGCTCGCGTCGATGGCCACGGCTTTCTTAGGGTTTCTTCTGAGCCCGCGCACGCTCGCGCTGCATCGGCTGGTGATCGCCGAGGCCCCGCGATTCCCTGAGATCGCCAAGGATTTTCTTCGGCAGGGGCCGCTGCGCGCCTACGGCGTGGCGGCCGATCTCCTACGAACTCATGCGCAGGCGGGAGAAGTCAGGGTTGACGATCCCGACGCGGCGGCCAGAGTGTTCCTCGACGCGCTGACGGGCGATTTCCAGTTGCGCTCCCTGGCGGGCAGGCGGGTGTCGCGAGAGGAAATCGATAAGCGCGTGCGATTGGCGGTGCGGATTTTTGCGAAGGGAATCGCAACCTAAGCCGCCGGCGCCGCGCGATTTTCGGCCCGAGTTCTTCGCCCTCTCACAGCGTGAGGCGGCTGGCCAGGAAATCGATGAAGACTCGAACTCTTGCCGGAAGCAGCCTGGACGTCATCACGGCATGGACCGGCATCGGGGGAAAACTCCAGTCGTCCAGCACGCGCCGCACCGCGCCGGCATCGTAGGCCGCTCGCGCGATGGCCGGCGAAAGCGCGGCGATGCCGTAACCCCGCTCGGCGAATATCGACGTCATCGAGACATTGTTGGTCGAGAACCGGCCATGCACCTCGACGTCGACGGAGTGTTCGCGCGAGACGAGGCGCCACAGGCCTGGCTTGGCCATATAGGATTGCAGGATGCAATCGTGCCCGGAAAGCTCCGCCGGGTGGCCCGGCGCGCCGCGCCTCGCCAGATAGGAAGGCGCGGCATAGAGCAGCCGCTCGGCGCTGCCGAGACGGCGCGCGATCAGCGAGGGATCGCGGATTTCGCCAAGACGAATGCTGACGTCGACATTCTCGTCGACGAAATTGGTCGGACGCGGCGTGAGGTCCGCATCGATCGTGATCTCGGGATAGCGCCGCGCGAATTCGTCGAGGATCGGCGCGATATAGCTGAGCCCGAATTCGACCGGCATGGAGACGCGCAAATGTCCGACCGGCCGTTCCGCGGCCTCCGTCAACACCTCGTGCGCGATGCCGGCCTCCTGCACGATATGCTCGCAGCGTTCGAGGTAGCGCTTGCCGGGTTCGGTCAAAATCAGGCGCCGGGTGGTGCGCTCGAACAGGCCGACGCCGACGCGCTTTTCCAACGTCGCGATCCGACGCGACAGTGTGGCGATGGGTATGCCCGAGGCCTCGCTCGCACGCGTAAAGCTCAGCGCGCGCGCCACCTCCACGAATAAAGCCATGTCCTGCAACGCCATAGCCGCTGGCGATCGGGTCGGCATGAAAGCTTCTCTATTTTCTCATAATTGGAATGGTTGTTCTCAAACTACCCTATTTATCCGTTTCGTGGAAGACGCCAGATAGGCGTTGCGCCGCTGCTTCGATCCGCACGGCCGAGGGCGCAGGCCCTTCCACGGAGAACGACGATGTCCAGACAGCAACTTGCCGCCATCCTCGAGATGACCTCTAGGAATCATCCGCCCGAAAACGCCACCCCGGCCATGATGCGGGCGTGGGTCGAGGACGCCATGAGCCACACGCCGGTCGCGCAGAACATAGAGATCACGCGGGTGAACTGCGGACCGTGCGAGGGCGATCTGATCCTGCCGGCCGGTGGCGACGCCTCGCGCCTCATTATTTTCTATCACGGCGGCGGCTTCTTCTTTTGCTCGAGCCGCACCCATCGCGTCGTCGCCTCGAATCTCGCGCGCGCGGCCGGCTGCGCCGTATTGGCGCCCGACTATCGTCTGGCGCCCGAACATCCCGCTCCTGCCGCGCACGACGATGCGTTCGGCGTGTATCGATGGGCGCTGGACCACGGCTATGCGCCGGGAAAAATCGCTCTCAGCGGGGATTCGGTTGGCGGCAATCTGTCGCTCGCTGCCGCCCTGCGCGCCAAGAAGGCCGGGCTGCCGCTGCCTTCCGCGCTGGCGCTGATGTCGCCCTGGCTGGATTTCGCCCAACAGGGCGCCTCCTATCGGGACACGCCCGACGACCCGATCTTTTCCGACGATCTGCTTGAGCTGTTCAAGCGCGCCTATATCGGCGATGGCGACCGCAAATCGCCGGAAGTGACGCCGTTCTATTCGGACTTCACCGGCCTCCCGCCCACGCTGACGCATGTGGGAAGCTGGGAAAAACTGCGCGACGATGCGGTCACCCTTGTCTCACGCCTGAAGGGCGCGGGCGTATCGGCCGATCTGAAAATCTTCGACGGCATGTGCCACACCTTCCAGATGTTCGCGCCGATGCTCGACGAAGGCATGGCGTCGATCGAAGAAAGCGCGGCGTTCATCAAGGCGCATCAGGCGCGAGGTCGCGCTCGCGAAGCGGACGCCGCGGTCTTCTTGTGAAGGCGGTCCTATGGACAGTCCAAGAGATTTCGACGCCTTTCCTGTTGCAGGGGCGCGCGTCCGCGCCTCCTGCGGAAGGGGCGCCGTCGCGGCGGTCATCGCGGCGGAAAACTGGCGGGACATCGCCGCTCATGCCGCGCTGCTATGGAGCCGCAGCCCATCCGAGCAGGCCTTAAGCCAAATCATCGCCGATCTGATCGCCGGCTTCGCCTTGGAGACCGCCGGCGCCGATATGAGATATCCCGTGGGAGAAAACAGCCTTGCCCTGACCATCGTCTATCTCACTCTGGCGCTGCTGTCGGGACGCGAGCAGGTCGGCGCGCTGGCCGTTCGATTGATCCGGCAAGGAGGCGCTTCGATTGATGTTGAGATAGGATCGGGAATGCTGAACGCGACCTTTCGAAGTCGCGATTTCGAACATCTCGAACGCTACGAACTCGACGCCGTCGCCCAGCCTATCCAATAGCGGCTGCCTGCGATGGAGGACGCCGAATAATTGAAGAGGCGCGCCGAAGCCATATCTTGGAAGCCCAGGTTCATCCTCAAGCAAACGGAGACTCGTCATGAAAATAGGCATCATAGGTTCCGGAATCGTCGCCCAGACGCTCGGGAGCGGATTCCTCAAACACGGCCATGAAGTCACGCTGGGAACGCGCGATGTCGCCAAGCTCGCGGACTGGAAAGCCAAGAATGCGGGCGCGCGGACGGCAGGATTTTCCGATGCGGCGGCGTTCGGCGAAGTCGTGTTGCTTGCGGTCCCCGGCGCCGCCGCGCTCGATGCGCTGAAGCTGGTCGGCGCCAATGTCGACGGCAAGACGGTGATCGACGCCTGCAACCCGGTCGGCGGCGGCCCGCCTGTCAACGGCGTCCTATCGTTTTTCACGAGCCTCACGAATTCGCTGATGGAGCGGCTGCAGCAAGCCGCGCCGAACGCCCATTTCGTCAAAGCGTTCAACTCGGTCGGCGTCGGCCAGATGGTCAATCCGCAATTTGCCGGCGGCAAGCCGACGATGTTCATCTGCGGCAATGACGCGGGGGCGAAAAAAATCGTGCAAGGCCTGCTGGATCAGTTTGGCTGGGAGACCGAGGACATGGGCGCCGTCGAGGCCGCGCGGGCGATCGAACCGCTCTGCATGCTGTGGTGCATTCCCGGCGTCGGCCGCAACGACTGGTCGCCGCACGCCTTCAAACTCCTGCGGTGAAGAGGGGGGGCCTCGGTCGATCGTTGATGTTGAGCGGCAGTAAAGTCGGCTCGCCGTCCTGATCGGCCGGCGAGGATGATGCGCGCCGCCGCTTCGCGCCCCCTCTCCTTTGTGAGGCAAGGCCCCCGCTCGCTTGTTTCTTCCTCTCGCGAAGGCTGGCGCAACGCGCTCCGTTCCGGCATAAGCTCGCCCCGCCATTTCCGCGGAGCCTCTCGTGACCGTTCATCCCAGCCCCAATTCCCTCGCCGCTCGCGACATCGCCTATTATTTTCATCCCGCCACCAATGCGCGCCGCCACGAAACGGTCGGGCCGATGGTCATCGAGCGCGGGCAGGGCGTCCATGTCTATGACGACCAGGGCAAGGAATATATCGAGGGGCTCGCCGGCCTGTGGAGCGTCGCGGTCGGTTTTGGCGAGGAGCGGCTCGTCCAGGCGGCTGCGGCGCAGATGCGCAAGCTGCCGTTCTATCATTCGTTCTCGCATAAATCGCACCCCGCCGCGGTGGCGCTCGCCGAACGGCTGGTGCGCATGGCGCCGGGGCCGATGTCGAAGGCCCATTTCACCTCGTCGGGCTCGGAGGCCAACGATCTCGCGATCAAGATGATCTGGTATTACAACAACGCCTTGGGGCGCGTTGATAAGAAGAAGATCATCTCGCGCCAGCGCGCCTATCACGGCGTCAGCATCGCCTCGGCGAGCCTGACCGGCCTGCCGGCCTTCCACCGCGATTTCGACGTGCCGCTGCCGATGATGCGCCATGTCTCGTGCCCGAGCTACTGGCGCTTTGGCGCGCCCGGCGAGAGCGAAGAGGATTTTGCGACCCGGCTCGCCGGCGAGCTCGAAGACAGGATTCTCGCCGAGGGGCCCGAGACGGTCGCCGCCTTCTTCGGCGAGCCTTTGATGGGGGCGGGCGGCGTCATCACGCCGCCGCGAACCTATTGGGAGAAGATCCAGGCGGTGTGCCGGCGCCATGACGTGCTGATCGTCGCCGACGAGGTGATCACCGGGTTTGGCCGCACGGGGCGCATGTTCGGCTGCGAGACCTATGGCATCACGCCTGACATTCTCGTTGTGTCGAAGGCGCTGACCTCGTCCTACATCCCGCTTTCGGCCCTGGTGTTTTCCGACGCGATCTATCAGGTCTTGGCCGACAATTCGGCCAAGATCGGCGTGTTCGCGCATGGCTTCACCGCCAGCGGCCATCCCGTCGCCACCGCCGTCGCGCTGGAGAATCTCGACATCATCGAAGAGCGCGGCCTCGTCGCCAAGGCCGCCGCTTCAAGCCCGCAATTCCAGGCGCGGCTGCGGGAGTTCGCCAAACACCCCTATGTCGGCGAAGCGCGCGGCATCGGCCTCATCGGCGGGCTGGAATTCGTCGCGGACAAGGCGACCAAGGCGGCTTTCGCGCAACCGGGCGCGGTCGGCGCGCGCCTTGCCGAGCTTTGCCAGGAGGAGGGCCTCATCATCCGCGCCATCGGCGACATCATCGCCTTCTGCCCGCCGCTCGTCATCGAGCCCGGCGAGATCGACGAGATGTTCGACCGCTTCGGGCTGGCGCTAGCGAGATTGCCGCTGGATTACCGCGCGGCGGCCTGACGCCATGCGATCAGGCGGCGAGGCGCTGGCCGTCCGCCGCGGGTACAATTTTGACCGCGTCTTCGTTGCGCCAGCGGCCGACCTTTTCCTCGCCCATATGCAGCGCGACGAGCGCGAGGAATTCCTCGCGCGGAATGGGGGCGAATACATCCGCGCCGAGCCACGCGACGCCGGGCGCGCATTCGACCGCGCAAAAGTTCCAGTCGCGCAATCGCCCGGCCAGATGCGCAAGGCCGAGCCTGGCGGCGCCGGGGATTGTCTCGAACGCTCCCTCCAGAACGAAGACGCCGCCGACCGCGACGCCGAACCCGCCGGCGATCGCCTGGCCGAGTTCATCGCGCAGTTCGAAGGAATGGGCAAAGCCGGCGTCGAACAAGTCGGCAAAGCCGCTCAGCAGCCGCGCCGGCATGATGGCGGAACGGTCGGGCGGCCGCCCGCTGAGCGCCAGCACCGAATCGACGTCGCGATCGAAGGCGACGATCCAGCCGCGCTCGGCGCCGGCGATCGGCGCATCGAAGGCCCGCGCGATATCGGCCGGCTGCGCGACAAGGCGCGTCGGCCGGCAATGCCAGGCGACGGGTCCGAGCGAGGCGCTCGGCGACAGGCCTCTGCCGTAAGCCTCCATCATCGAGCCAGGCGTCAGATTGTGGGCGAAGCCGGCAAAGCCGTCGGCCGCCGGCAAAGCGCCGCGCGGGTCGGGCAGATGGCCCGATTTGAAGCGCCGCTCGCGAAACAGCAGATCGATGGCCGCGGGCAGATCGACGACGCGCCTTGGCCGCGCGAGACGCGCGATGACCCGGAGGAAGCGGCGCGTCTTGATGGCGAGGTTTTCGCGGAACGCCGCCTCGCGCCGCAAGCGCCGCGCCGCGGGCGGCGGCGCCGGTTCGGGCTCGATGCCTTCGGAAAACAGGCGGCCGATCTCGCCCGCGCTTACCCGTAGCAACATACCCGGCTCCCGCCTCGCGCAAATCTCTTGATTCGCGCTTCGAAGGGGAAAATCTATGCGGTCCGTATTGTTCGATCCTCAATTCAATCGTTCAAACACGCGTTAATTTCCGGTCATATCCGGCCTTCTCGACGGGAAGGTTGCGTCTGGTTGCGCTTTTGCCTAATCGAACCTTATGGAAAGCCTCGGGACAAGCCGCATCTAGCCCTCGCTCCCCTTTCGGCTTGCCGGGGCGCTTTCGACAGTAAGTCGATGAGCCCGGCCCCGGGCCCAGACAAGGAATGGCGAAATGACCGCGCGCGCGCCGATTTCTCCTCTCTTCGATGAAGCCGCGCCGCAGCCGGGCAAAACCGGCCATGACAAGCTGCTGATTGTCGATTTTGGCAGTCAGGTCACGCAATTGATCGCCCGGCGCGTGCGCGAGGCAGGCGTCTATTGCGAGATCGCGCCGTTCCAGAACGCCGCGCGCGCCTTTGCCGAGTTGCAGCCGAAAGCCGTGATCCTGTCGGGCGGCCCCGCCTCGGTGCCCGACGCGGACAGTCCGCGCGCGCCGGCGGCGATCTTCGAATCCGGCGTGCCGGTGCTTGGCATATGCTATGGCCAGATGACGATGGCGGCGCAGCTGGGGGGCGACGTCGAGAGCGGCCATCACCGCGAATTTGGCCGCGCCGAAGTCACCGTGGGCGCCGCGAGCCCCTTGCTGGAGGGCGTCTGGCGGGCCGGCTCGCAGCATCCCGTCTGGATGAGCCATGGCGACCGCATCACGCGCCTGCCGGAGGGTTTTACGACGATCGGCGTCTCGCCCAACGCGCCGCACGCTTTGATCGCCGACGAGGCGCGCCGTTATTACGGCCTGATGTTCCACCCGGAAGTCGTCCATACGCCCGACGGCGCCAGGCTGATCGCCAATTTTGTCCATAAGGTCGCCGGCCTCAAAAGCGATTGGACGATGGCGGCGTTCCGCGCCGAGGCGCGCGAGGCGATCCGCCGCTTCGTCGGCAAGGGCCGGGTGATCTGCGGCCTGTCGGGCGGCGTCGATTCGGCGGTCGCCGCCGTTCTGCTGCACGAGGCGATCGGCGACCAGCTCACTTGCGTGTTCGTCGACCACGGCCTGATGCGCCAGGGCGAAGGTGAAGAGGTGGTGCGGCTGTTCCGCGGCCAATACAACATTCCCCTCGTGCATGTGGAGGCGGCGCCGCTGTTTCTTGGCGAACTTAGGGGGGTCGAGGACCCCGAGGCCAAGCGCAAGACGATCGGGCGCCTGTTCATCGACACGTTCGAGACGGAGGCCAGAAAGATCGCCGCCGACGGGCGCGGCAAGGTGGAGTTCCTCGCGCAGGGCACGCTCTATCCCGACGTGATCGAGTCGGTCTCCTTTTCCGGCGGCCCCTCGGTGACAATCAAATCGCATCACAATGTCGGCGGCCTGCCGGAGCGCATGAACATGAAGCTCGTCGAGCCGTTGCGCGAATTGTTCAAGGACGAAGTGCGCGCTCTCGGTCGCGAACTCGGCCTTCCCCCCGCCTTTGTCGGCCGCCATCCCTTCCCCGGCCCCGGCCTCGCCATCCGCATCCCCGGCGCCGTGACGCCGGAAAAGCTCGACATTTTGCGCAAGGCCGACGCGATCTATCTCGACGAAATCCGCAACGCCGGCCTCTACGACACGATCTGGCAGGCCTTCGCCGTGCTGCTGCCGGTGCGCAGCGTCGGCGTGATGGGCGACGGGCGCACCTACGATTACGTCTGCGCCCTGCGCGCGGTGACTTCGAGCGACGGCATGACCGCCGATTTCTTCCCCTTCGACATGGGGTTCCTCGGACGCGCGGCGACGCGCATCATCAACGAGGTCAGGGGGATCAACCGGGTTGTGTATGACGTGACGAGCAAGCCGCCGGGGACGATTGAGTGGGAGTGAGGGAAATCGGCGAGCGTCGCGAGTGTTTATCTTCGCGCGGATTTCCGCCGGACCTCGTCCAGAATGTCCGCCATCTCGTTGATGATTTTACAGCCCTGCAACGTCTCGCCCGTCTTGTCATCCGGATCGGCTTCGAACAGCGCCCGTATCCGACCGGACATTTCCACCAATTGATGGTAGCGCTCCTCTCCCAGCGTGGCGCGGTTGTGGTCAAGTCCCGCGAGCAATTGCTGGAAAACGTAGTCCAAATTCTGGTACGGAAAGTACCCGGTGTTGTCCAAGCATTTCGGAGCCGATAGCAGTATCAAGCTCAAGAGATCTCGGAGCTCTCCGACGTTTTGCGGGACGCGCATTTTGGCAGGCTTCTTCATGATTCACCTCCACAAGAGACTATCGACCGGTCGGGGTATCAGGTAGGCGCCGCCTGTCCCGAGCTGAGTGGGACGAATGATGATACCCCGCGCCGTCGCCGAAGAACCCGTGACTCATGGTGGCGCGCCGAAGACGAAGGCGAGCGCTTGCAGCTTGTGTTGGCGGGCGCCCAAGGGGAAATCGGCGAGCGTCGCGAGCTTTTATCTCCGTGCGGATTTCCGCCGGACCTCGTCCAGAATGTCCGCCATCTCGTTGATGATTTTGCAGCCCTGCAACGTCTCGCCCGTTTTGTCATCCGGATCGGCCTCGAACAGCGCCCGTATCCGACCGGACATTTCCATCAATTGATGGTGGCGCTCGTCTCCGAGCGTGGCGCGGTTGTGGTCGAGCCCCGCGAGCAATTCTTGGAAAACAGAGTCCAAATTCTGGTACGGATGATACCCGGTGTTGTCCAAGAATTTTGGAGCCTGTAACAGCATCAAGCTCAACTGACCCCGGAGCTCTCCGACGTTTTGCGGGACATAGATTTTGGAAGACCTCATGATTCACCTCCACAAGAGACTATCGACGGGCCTTGGAATCAGGTAGGCGCCGCCTGCCCCGAGCTGAGTTGGACGAATGATGACCACCCCGCGTGGCCGCGAGTCGGCGCGAAAGAACCCGCGAATTTGCGCTGAGCCGACCGTCTTCTGCCAGAGTGTCCAGTCATAGGATATGTCTCCGAGTCTCGCGTCCGGAACCCGATAATCTTGACCATTCGTCTCGTAGTCGCGGTTGTTGACGAGTATGTCAGCGCCCGGGCTGTAGGGAATGTCGTAAGAAGACAACATTTCGCTGAGCCTCGCTCGAACTATTCCGTCCATCTCGATGTCGATCGCCCGCTGCCGTGGCAGCTTTGGATTAAGACGGCCGGCGTCAGCCGCGCTTACCGCTTGGTCGTAGGCGCTGTCGACGGTCTTCTGCAAGTACCGCAGCGCCTCGAGCTGAAGAGGCCCGATATCGCCACGCATTCGATAGTAGGCGACCGCGCGTTCCATGCGCAGGTCGTTGATCAGATTGTTGCGCCCCTCCCAGGTGAGGCCGGCGATCCCTTCCGCCGGAAGCAGCGGGTTGTAGACGAAGCCCGGGTCGATCTGTTTGATCTGCGCGACAAGGGCCCGGTATTGGCCCATCGTCGCCTCCAGATTGGCCTCGTCGGCCACGCCGGTGACGCCCAAGAAATTGGCGACCGGCGCGACGGCGGCGCCCAAGCCGGGGGCCTGTTTGAGCTGGGGGAAGACGTCCTCGAGAATCGTGAAATCGGGCGGCGGACCATTCGAGAGGCGCGGCCTCGCCTCCGCCTCTTCCTCCGCTCCGCCCGCCGAGATGACGCGCGGCGTGTCGATCCCGGGTCGAAAAACGCCGTCGTCGAGCGGAAGCATGGACTTTGGACGGGAAAAGGAGGCCGGAGGGGAGGCGGCGGTCGGAGGGGCGATAGCGGCCGGAGAGGATGCGCGCGCCGCGGGCTTGGCGTCGACGGCGGGCGCGGCGCCTGCGCCTCCCTCCGTCGTCCACTGACCGCCGTCCGGCTGTCCGGCCGGGACGCGCGGCTGGTTCTCCCAGTCTGTCCCGCCTTTCTCCAGTTCGGCGAATTCGGCAAGCTTGGCGAGCGCCGAACGGGTCGGATCCGGCAGCCGGAGCAGCACGGTCTCGATGCCCGCGAGGCAGAGATCGCCGGCTTCGATCGCTGAAGCGGCGCGGCTCAGGCCGCGATGAAGCCGAAAGACGATCTCCTCGGGCTGCGGCCCATAGGCCGCGCTCAAGACGCGCCCCAGCCCATGCGGCGGTCTGACCTCGTAGCGTCTGCATCCGGCCGCGTTGGCGCCGGCGCGTACAAGCTCGGCCGGGCCCAGCGCCACGCCGCCCTTATCACAGGAGAGCCGGCCGCCGCCGCGCGGAGCGAGCCGATAGATTGGAGTCAACGGCAGGTTCATCGTGGAGCTTCCTTCTGCTCGCCGACATTATGTTCATGATTTGTTCTTTATCCAAGAAATTGTTTCGGAAAAGTCGCACCCAACAATGCGAGAGAGGAATTTTCCCTGACGGATAAATCGGTTATGATGAAACGGAACAATCGACTGGAGCCATATAGGCCCTCCGAGAATCCTTGCGTGACGGGTCGGCGCGGAAGGCCGGCCGTGTTGAAGGGTTCAAAAGGCTGGGAAACAGGCCTCGTTCCATTCGATCATGGATCGACCGTCTGATCGAGAGGCGGCCAAAGGACCAGCGGGAGGTTCGCAATGGACAATGTGGGGTTTATCGGCCTTGGCCGGATGGGGCGGCCGATGGCTTCCAACCTGTGCCGCAAGGGATTTCGGCTGACCGTCTTCGATATCAATCGCGACGCCGTCGCAGAGCTGGAGCGGCTCCAGGCCAGGGGAGCGAGCTCGGTCGCGGAAGTCGCGCGATCCTGTGGCATCGTCGTGACCATGTTGCCCAACGGCTCGGTCGTCGACCATGTTGTCAGCGCGTCGGATGGCGTGCTTGCAAATGCCGAGCCGGGCGCCCTGATTCTCGACATGAGCACCATCGATCCGGGAACGACCGAGCGTCTGGCGAAGGCCGCGGCGGCAAAGGGGGTGCGGTTTGTCGATGCGCCGGTCGGGCGGCTGGCGAGCCACGCGGACCGGGGCGAGTCGCTGTTCATGGTCGGCGGCGCGCCGGACGATTTCGAGCGTGTGAAGCCGCTCCTGGAAGCGATGGGATCGACCATCTATCATTGCGGCGACGTGGGCAGCGGCTCGAAGACGAAAATCGTCAACAACTATCTCGCCATCGCCTCCTGCCAGATGAATGCCGAGGCGCTCGCCTTGTCGCAGAGCTTCGGCCTCGACCTCGAACGCACGCTGGAGGTGCTTTATGGGACGACGGCCGTGAACGGTCAGCTCAAGATCGCCTGGCCGACCAAGGCGCTCATCGGCGACATCGAGCCCGGCTTCACTATTGATCTCGCCCACAAGGATCTGACCCTGGTCACCGATGCCGCGAATGCCCGCAAGGTTCCGATGCCGGTCGCCGCGGTGGCGCGGGAGGCGTTCAGCCTCGCCCGCAGCCGCGGATTCGGCGGCAAGGACTTCTCCGCCATGATCGACGTGCTGTGCGAGATGGCGAATATCGAAAAGCCGCGGCTTCGCCGCTGAGCGCGGCGCCCGAAGTTGGAGCCGGCGGCCGATGGGAGCGGCTAGGCCGGGTATTCCAGCGAGGGATACCAGTCCGCGCCGCGCCCCTCGGGCGTCATGTCGAGCACGGTCCACAAGGGGGCGAGGTCGGGAGCGCCGCGCGGGCCCTGGCCGGGGTCGCTCGCGATCATCTCCTGCGACCAGAAGTGGCGGACCATGCCATCCCGGCGGGTGAAGACGGCGGGCCCTCCGCTATCCAATCCGCCGTCCGGGCTCCCGCCATAGTCTCGCGTGAAGGCGTCGGTGAGAGCGCTCGCCAGACGCAGGTTTTTCCAGCCCCGCTCGCGCTTCACTACCGCGAGTCGCTCCAACGGCGAGCGCGCGACGACCACGAGCGACACCCTCTGAGCGAGGTCGTCGGCGTTGCCGTCCCAGGCGTCGAGCAGGTTCGTGCACATGGGGCAGGGCCGCTTCCGCTCGGGACCGAACATGTAGTTGTAGACCACCAGCGTCTGCTTATCGCCGAACAGGCCGGCAAGGTCGCTTGGCCCCTCCTCGGTCTCGAAACGATAGTCGCCGGCGACCGGACCCCCAGGGGGCAGCGCGCGGCGCATCGCCGCCACCCGCTCGATCTGGCGGCGGAGCTCGAACTCCTCGGCGAGCAGCGCTTGTCGCGCCGCCCGGTATTCGGCGCTCTCGTTGAGGATGCGAATGGGACTTTGGCGGGCGAGCTGATCGGCGGGGGCCAGGGTCTCGGCTTTGGCGTTCATGGACGGTCTCCGGAAGTAGACATTCCAAGGACGATTCTAGCGCGTCCGAGCCGACACGGCCAACGGCGTATTTTTTTTCATCGGGCGCTGCCGGCGTCGGCGCCAAGTCTATTCCGCCGGCCGCACGAGCTTGATGTCGTGTTGCGCGGCCCAGGCGTGAAGGTCTCGGCGGCGTAGCGCGGCGGCCATCAGGTCGGGGAAAAGATCGGGCGTGCAGGCGAAGACCGGCGCGCCGAGAGCCGCGACGCTGGCGGAAAGAGCGGGATTATACGCGGGACGGCCGGCGTCGCTGAGCGCCAGCAGGACGATCACGTTGACGCCCGCTTCGATAAGGCTCCTCAAGCGCGCGAGCGTCTCGTCGGCCTTGCCGCCCTCATAGAGGTCGGTGATAAGCACGAAATGGGCTTTCGTCGGCCGTTCGATCTTGCCGGCGCAATAGGCGACCGCCTGGTTGATGTCGGTGCCGCCGCCAAGCTGGACGCCGAAGAGCGTCTCGACGGGATCGGCGAGTTCGGCGGTGAGGTCGAGGACGACGGTGTCGAAGCAGACGAGCCTGGTCTTGACGACAGGCAGCGACGCCATGACGGCGGCGAAGATCGAGGCGTAGACGACCGAACTCGCCATCGAGCCGGACTGATCGACGCATAGAATGATCTCATCGAGATCGGCAAGGCGCTTCTGGCGGCGCAGGAAGCCGATGAGCCGCTCCGGCACGATCGTGCGGCGATCGGCTTGGTAATGCCTGAGGTTGGCGCGAATGGTGCGCGGCCAGTCGATGTCGGCGAACCGCGGCCGGGGCGTGCGGCGAGATCGGTCGACCGCGCCGCGCAGCGCCGCGGCGGTTTGTCGTTCAAGCCGCTCCATCAATTCCGCAACGACCTTGGCGATGACCTGGCGCGCCGTCGCCTTGGCCTTGTCCGGCATGACATTGCGCAGCGAAATGAGCGTCGCGACGAGGTTCACGTCGGCTTCAACGGCGGCGAGGAATTCGGGCTCAAGAAGCATCGCTGCAAGCCGAGCCGTTCGAGCGCGTCCTTCTGGACGATCTGCACCACGGGCGAGGGGAAGTATCGGCGTATGTCGTCCATCCAGCGCGCGACATTGGGCGCGGAAGAATTGAGGCCGCCGCGGCGTTTCTTCTGACCGCCCTCGCCGCCGCCTTCGCCATAGAGCGCGGTGAGCGCGGCGGAGAGGCGTTGATCTTCAGAGCTAAGAGCGTCGTCCTCGCCGCCGAGCGCCAGGCGCCAGCGCCGCTCGCTTTCATCCGTCATGCCCAGGCCTCGCGGCAAGAATTTCGGTCAGGCGCTCGAAATGGCGCGGCCAGATTTCCGCGGCGTCGGGCTTCAGCACGCGTCCCGGCAGGCCGGCGCCGGCGCGGCTGAACAAGGCGTCGAGCAGGCGCCGGCGTTGCATCCGGTCGAGATTGGCGAACGCCCTGCGGAACAGCGGCAGATGCTCGACGAAAAGCTCGCCGTCGAGGCTTTGCACCCAAAGATCTACCGCGTCGCGCAAAGGCTTGTCATGGATGAGACGCTCGCCCCCGCCCTCGAAAAAGCCCTCGAAAAATCCCGCGGCGTCTGCGACCGGCCGGCCCGGCGAAAGCGCGCGGCCAAGCAGCGTCGCGACGTCCTGCGCCGCCAGCGCCTCCGCCTCGTAGAGGAGGCGCGCCGCCGCGCCCGCGACGAGGGGCGTAACGCGCGTGTCCGAGGTGAGCGCATGAAGCGCGTTGCGCCAGGCCGTCAATTCGTCGCCGCCGATCTCAGCGAGCGTCGCGGCGCTGTCGGCGCCCGCCATGACGCGGCGCATCGCCGCCGCGGCGGGCTGATCGAGCCCGCGCGCGGCGTAGGGCAGGGCGAGCGCGCCCTGCGTGAGAATGCGGGAGAACAAGGCGGCAAGGTGATCGGCGTCGGTTCGGCGCGCCTCGCCGTAGCGCAGCGTGTTGGCGAGCGGGAGCAGGGCGGCGAGCAGCTCGCCGCAGTCGCTGGTCTGCGCGGCGCGTCTCTCGAGGGCCGCAATGCCGCGGTCGACGGACTGCGGAAGGCGCGCGGCCAAGGCTGCGAAAACGAGATCGGCAAGCGCTTTCAGATCGGCCGCCTTTTCGAAGGCGGCGGCCATGCGCCCCGCCGCCGCCTGAGCGAGGGTCGAGCCATAGATGAGATTCTCGACCAGGCGCACGGCGAACTCCGGCTCCCAGCGCAGCAGCCAGCGCTCGCGGAACGTGCCGCGGCTGCGGCCGGCCTCGGCGAGCCTGCCCCATGGCGCGCCGAGCAGGAGAAGGCGATGCAGAAGAGTCGAGCGATCGGCGCCGTTCTGGCTGCGCAGATCGACGGCGAGCTCGCGATCGAGCGCCTCGGGCTTGAGATGCACGCGCTTTTGTTCGCGCTGCAGATCTTCGAGCAGCGGCGCCAGCGGCGCATTTTCGGGGATGGCGCCGACTTCCGCGCCGATCAGCAATTGCCGCGACACGATCTCCCAGACAAGCGCCTCGCCGAAGCAAAGGCAGGCGATCGCCGCTTCGCGCATTTCTTCAAAGCCCGGCGCCGGGCGGCCGCGGAGTGCCGCGAGGTTGCGGGCGAGGCGCTCGGCTTCGATGAGCGAAGCGGTGGAGACGAAATGACCCTCCTCGCGCAAGGCGGCGGCGATGCGCGCCAGCCACCGCGAGGCGATTTCCTGTCGCGGCGTGTCCCAAAGATGCGCGCACCAGCCCGGCGCGGCGACGCCGGCGCCGTAGCCGCTGGCCATCGCCAGGCGCGGCGAGGTCCAGGGCGCAAAGGTTACGACGATCTTTTGCTTCGATGCGCCCTTGAGGAGCGCGCGGTCGGCCGCGGCGGCGGTCTTTGCCTGCAGCGCCGGCGCGTGCCATGCGCCGCAGACGACAGCGACCGGCCCGTCGGCCTCCTTGGCCGCCTTGGCGATTTCCAGCCGCATATGGGCTTCGCGGATCGCCTCTTGGCCGAGCGGGGGCGATGCGGCCTCGCGCAGCGCCGTCATCGCTTGCGAGATCGCGGCGAATATCGGCGCGGGCGCAGGGTTTTCCTCGATGACGTCGCGCCACCAGCTCTCGCCGTCTTCGTAGCCGCCGGCCTCCGCCAGAACGCCGATCGGATCGCGTTCGAGCGGGCTCTGCTCCGTCTCGCGCGCCAGCGTGGGTTCTTCCGGCCGGGGCCGGCCTTCATCCGCTGGCGCAGACGCCGCGAGCCGCCAGCTAGCCGGGATGTCGATGAAGCGCACGCCTGCGCGATGGCTGACCGCCCAGCATACGGCTTGATATTCGGGCGAAAAAGTCGCGAAAGGCCAGAAGATGGCGCGGCCCGGGTCGTCCGCGGCGTAGGTCAGGAGCGCGACCGGCGGAATCATCGCCGCGTCCGCGAGCATCGGCAGGAGGTCCGAGGCGTCGGCAGGCCCTTCGATTAGAACGAGCGAAGGCCGCAAGGCGTCGAGCGCCTCCAGGAGCCGGCGCGCCGAGCCGGGACCGTGATGGCGAATGCCGAAAATATGAATCTCGGCGCCCATCGCGGGCCTCACGTCCTATCGCTGAGCGCATGGTAGTAATCGGCGTAGTCCGGCCGTTTCTTCAGCACGGTCTCGAGATATTCCTCCAGCACCGCCTTGTCCTGCACGGGGTCCTTGACGATCGCGCCGACCATATTGGAGGCGATCCCTTCGGCGGAAAGCTCGCCGTCGTTGAAGAAGGTGGCGTGGCTGAGCCCGCCGATCATGACGCCGATCGCCTCGGCGGCCGACAGCGTCCCGGAAGGCGACTTCAGCGTCATTTTTCCATCGGCGGTCGCGCCGCCGCGCATTTCGCGGAATATCGCGACGACCCGCGCGATTTCTTCGGCCACGTTTTTGGGCGCCGGCAGTTCGAGGCTCCGCGACATTTCGCCGACGCGCTTGGCGACGATCGCGACCTCCTCATCAAGATTGCTCGGCAGCGGGAGCACCACGACATTGAAGCGGCGCTTCAAGGCCGCAGACAATTCGTTCACGCCTTTGTCGCGGTTGTTGGCCGTGGCGATGATGTTGAAGCCGCGCGTGGCGTAAACGGAGCTGTTGAGCTCCGGGACCGGCATCATCTTTTCCGACAGGACGGTGATGAGCGTGTCCTGCACGTCCGATCCCATGCGGGTCAGTTCTTCGAAGCGGCAAAGCTTGCCATTCTCCATCGCGCGCAACAGCGGCGTTGGAACGAGCGCCTGGCGCGAGGGTCCGTGCGCCAGCAATTGCGCATAGTTCCAGCCGTAGCGGATCTGATTTTCATCGGTGCCGGCCGTGCATTGGACCACCATCGTCGAATCGCCGCTGACGGCGGCGGCAAGATGCTCCGACACCCAGGATTTCGCGGTGCCCGGCACGCCGAGCAACAGGAGCGCGCGATCGGTGGCGAGCGTGGCGATCGCCGTCTCGATAAGGCGTTTGTCGCCGACATATTTGGCGCTGATCGGCGTGCCGTCCGCGGCGGCGCCGCCCATGAGATAGGTCATGGCGGCGCGGGGCGATAAAACCCACCCCTTGGGCTTCGGCTCTGCGTCGCCGGTTTTCAAAGCTTGGAGTTCGGCGGCATAGGCAATTTCGGCGGGAAGGCGCAACATTTCGGTCAAGACACAACCTCCGTTGTCAGGGCGGCGTTGAGGCGCAGCAGATCGAGTCTGGGATCGGCGGGAGACAGACCCGAAGCGGTGAGGCGCGCCAGCAAGGCCGCCGCGGCTGGCGCGGCGGCCAAAAGGGCGAGGCGGCTGAGCGCCGCCTCGAGAATAGCGTCGGCGGCGCGGCGTTGCGCCTCGTCTTCGCCGCGGGCGGCCTCGACGGCGCTCATCAGCGCGGCGTAACCGGGCGAAGCGAGCAACGCCGGCAGCGGCGCCTCGCCCAAAGCGCGGCCCATCAACGTCAACGTCGTCTCGAACATTGCGGCGTCGCGCTGCAGGATCCGCGGCTGCAGCGCCCGTTGCGCCTCGCTCGTGAGCCGCGATCCCAACGGCCGGGCGCAAGCGAGCGGCAAGGCATCGTCGTCGAGCATTTGATCGAGCAGCATTTGGCACGCATGGTGCGAACCGGTGGCGGCGACCATCTGGACGAAGGCGTCGACGTCCCCGGGAGCGCCGGCCGGCGCCGTCGCCACGATCTCCTCTTCGGTCAGGTCGAGCGCGCGCGCCAGACCGGCGAGGCTCACCAGCTTGAACAAGTCTCGACGGCGCGCATTTTGCGCCGTGTTCTTCATGGCGTCGATCGCCAGTTGCCTGCGGCTGCCCGGCGCCTCGCTGCTGCGGACTTCCAGCCTATCGGCGAGTTCCGTCGTCAGCGCGTCCGCATCGGCCCGCCGCCCGAGCCTGGCGAGATAATTGCTCGCCAAAGCCTGGACGCGATCGGACCGATCGTTCGCCTGGGCCTCGAGAAATTCGGCGTCTTGGTCGCAGAGTCCGGTTTCGAGAATCTCGATGAGCAGGACGCGCCGCTCCGCCGGCTCCGAAGACGCCTTGGCCGCGAGGATCGCGCGCGCGGCGCCTGGGTCGCTTGCGCGCAAAGTTGCGAGCGCGGCGCGGCGCATCGCCGGCGACCATCGCTCGTAGGCGTCGAGCGTGAACGAGGGCGGCGGGAAGGGCTTTTCCTCGCCGCGAATCCAATCGAGCCAGGGCGCATAGGCGTCGGGCGCCCAATCGTCGCGCGGCGAGGGCATCCAATCGGCGGGATGCAGGACGTAACCGCGCGCCGCGAGGAAATCGATAAAATGACGCTCGATCGGCGCCTTGCCCTTCTGGGTCGCCATCAGGCGGCGCGCCTGCGGCCTCAGCGGCTCGGGAAGAATCGGCGGAGCAAGCCTGGGCAGAAGGGGACGCGGCGCCGGCGGCGTCGTCGGGGCTGGACGAAACAGGACCGCGGCCGCGTGACCCGCGAGGGCGGCGAGGACGCATTCGGAGTCGACGCCCTCGATCGCGCCGCGCCATTCCGGCGGACAATGTTCGAACGCCGGACGTCCGGCCATCCAGGCGCCGCGGATATGGGCCAGGGAAGATTCAAGAACAGCCATGGAAGGCGAGCCTCCCCCAGTTGGTTCGCGCCGCGAGCAGACAGAGGCGCGCGCCGTCCCAGACGCCCGCCGCGCACTCGAACGAAGCGCCCAGCGCAAGCGGCGGCGGCGGATCGCGCAGCGGCGCCCATAGACCTTGGCCGGCCCACCACGCGCGCCCCGCCGCGTCGGCGCAAATCCGACCTTCCGGCAGCAGCAGCGGCGTCTCCGTCAGCCATGGTGTCGTGAGGAGGCTTTCGGCATATTCCGCGAAGGGATCGGCGGGGGGATCCGGCCAGGGGTCCGGCGCATCCACGGCTCCCTCGCGCGAGACGATGACAGCGCGAAGCGGCGCGCGGGCGGGATAAAAGGCGAGCTCCGCCTGGAAGCGCTCGCCCGCGATAAAGGCGCTGCCGCGGCGCCCCGCCGAGGCCGGAAAAAAATCGAGCAGCAGCGCAAAACGCTGCGTCGTCTGATTTAGGCTCAGGAGCCAGGTCGCCTGGCTGACGAGGCCGTCGCGGCGCGTCGCGAGGCGCTCGCCCAGGACTTCCCAGAGCGCGGCGACGCGCGGGGCGGCGGGGTCGGTCAGCACTTCCTCGCGCGTTTCCGCGTTCACGACTTCGCGGCGCAGCTCGGAATCGCCGGAGCCGGCGCGCCAGGCGCGCGTGAGCAGGACGAGCTTGCCGAGTTCGGCGATGGCCGCCTCGACCCGCCCTTCACCTGGCAAGGCGAGGAGGCGCGAGGGCATCTCCTCGATGCGGCTCGCCAGCGCCCCGGCCTTCGCGTCGACGAGGCGCGCGGCAATGCGCCGGCAGCGCTCGCCAGGGGCGCCAAGAAAGCCTGCGAGGCCGGTGCGCAATTGATCGGCGATCCAGACATCGAGGTCTACCGTCGCCGCATGGACGGATCGGCGGGTTTCGTCAGCGCGTTTTTGAGAGGCGGCCTTTCTGCGCGCCTCGGCCTCGGGATCGGGCGCGCTATCGGCAGGGGCCGGATGCGCCGCGTCGAGGCTTTTGTCTTCGCCGGCAACGGCGGGCGGGGAAGCGCCCTTGCGTCGACGCCCGATCCAATCCTGGACCCAATCGGGAATGTCGCCGGCCTGAAACACGGCGCTGTCTTCGACAAACATCCACATCAGCGCCAAAGCGTGTTTGCAGGGAAATTTGCGCGAAGGGCAGGTGCATTTCGAGCCGCGGTCTTCGATATCGGCGGCGACGCGATAGGGATGGGCGCCCGATCCCTGGCATTCCCCCCAGATCAGTCTCTCCGAGCGCGCGCGCAGCGGCCATTTGCCCGGCTTGAGCAGCGCCGACGCCGCCGCCAGCGCGCTCTGGTCCGGCGCCAAGGCCTCGATCGCGCTGCGAGTCAGATCCATCCGCGCCGCTCCCCCAGCAGCTATGACGCCATGGCGCAGGGACGCTGATCGTCAAGGAACAATCGGTCCGCTGTCGCCCAGAGTTCTTGAAAAATTCAGCCATTCGTTCCTTGTCGGCTTAATTAGTTCACGATATGTTCCTGACGAAGTCAAGTCAATTTGCGGTAGTGTCTCAGTTTCAGAAACCGAAACGCCATGCTTGGCAGATCGCCCGCGCATGAATTAATTCAGCCCATAGCGATCTCTATGATCTTTAAACGGCTATGCCGGTAAGCTATTCTTCGGTTGCTTCAGGCCATCCCAAGGCATGTCAAGTGTGTCGATTATCTGGAATAAGCAAGGAAATCCGACAGAATACGTCAGCGACCGGTTGGGAATCGAGCGTTGGCAGCTCCGAGCGGCGATTCATAAAATTAAGGCCAGGAACAATCTCGGAGCCACGGATCGAATTGTCATATATGACGACGGAAACATAACGGATGAAGGCGGCGAGCCCATCGGGAACGTTTTTGATGAAATCTGATCCGAGCAAAGCATTCGTAACTTTTAGGATCGTCGGGGATCGCCTTGATCCCGACCAGATCACCAAGTTCCTGAGAATACACCCTACGCAAGCGTACGCTAAGGGACAGCCGTATACAGCTGGACCTAAGAGCCCAGCTATCCTCGGCCGCACTGGAGTATGGTATCTCAGCACGGACCAATTTGTGGCGAGCGCGAGCCTAAACGATCATTTTGATTTCTTATTACAGGCTCTCCAATTGGGAGGTCGCCGCTACGTCCGAACCCCTGGCGGAGCGCAACTCACGGCCAATCTCCTGGAGTTGAGAGACCTAATGAAAGAAAATTCATTGCGCGCTGTCGTGACGTGTTTCTGGTACGGAGCCGCCGGGACAAAAAAACCGTCCATTCCGCGTGGGACGACAGAGGTATTCAATCTGATCAACGCTGAGATTGAGACGGATTTTGATGCCGACGAGACTCCCATCGACGGGACGGCGATGGCCAGCTAGATGCGTTGCTGCGTCGTTCGTCGCGAGCGTCGATCAACGCAATCATGTCCATTTCCCACAAACGATCGGAAACGCCAGGCGCCATTGACCTGACCCCGCAATCTCCCTCAGCTAATATAATGTCCGTCATTTGGAGACGGACGATGAGGAAGGGCAAGTGAGCATCCGAGCGAGGGCCGTCTAATGCGCGCGTGGCTGGCCGCCTTGGTTTTGGTGACGGGCGCGGCGCCGTACTACGCGCGCGCTGGAACTGACGAATGCAACGAAGCCATCGGCGCATACAATCAAAAAGCCAGCGACGTTTCTGATACCCTAAGGCGATATAGTCGATGTCTTTCGGGCAGCCAAGGTACAGACGATTGTTCGTCTGAGTTCCGTCGGCTCAAATCGGATCAAGACGATTTTGAAGAGGCCGTTTCGAATTATGAGTCTGAATGCAAATGAACGCGACGCGCGGAAATTAGGACACTAGCCGCCTTAAATTCGGACACTCCGCGGCAACTTAGAACTGCACCTAAAGTTGTCGAGTAGCGATTGCAGTCTTCGCGATCATGACGGCGTGGGCGTTGACGTCGGCGGGGCGCTTTTCGCCTTTGGGGCCGCGAGACGTCGAAATTCGCTCCTAGGCGTAGCAGCGGTAAGGATCGCTTGGACCGCCTAAACCCGTTCGTTTGATGCGCCCTTGGCTCAGCAACCAACGGCAATCCGCATTGACCCTCTGTTGCGCGGCGCTGACCTGACCCCGAACGTTCATCCAGCGATTGGCAGTGTCCTTTGGTCAACATGGCGCAAGAGCGCCGGCGGAGCAACGAACGATCGGCGGAGCGGGTCGGGGTTGCGCAGCCGATCGTTCGTTGCGGTGAGATTGGCCGCGTGGGCGGCCGGCATGAGGTAGCCGAGCGCTGAGTGCGGCCGGCAAGTGTTGAAGTCCAGGGCCCAGCGTGCAATCGCCATCTTGGCGTGGGCAAGCGAGAAGAACAGCGTCTCGTTTAGAAGCTCGTCGCGCATGCGCCCGTTGAAGCTCTCGACAAAGCCATTCTGGGTCGGCTTGCCCGGTTCGATG
>Ga0302325_10000733_pt1 | contig 87774 bp, 80 predicted proteins | sample Palsa_T0_2_FD_201948 | JGI IMG/M metagenome (GOLD analysis project Ga0302325, IMG submission 201948) | Peat permafrost microbial communities from Stordalen Mire near Abisko, Sweden - Palsa_T0_2 | ecosystem: Environmental > Terrestrial > Soil > Palsa > Peat permafrost | place: Sweden: Abisko...
CACCGCCAGCAACGGATGCACCAAGTTCTGGCCCGAGATCACCCTCCCCAAGGGCACGACGGCGGCCAAGGCCGGCAGCGGCGTGGAGCCCTCGCTGCTCGGCTCGGTCAAGGACGCCAGCGGCAACCTCGAGGTCACCTACAACGGCTGGCCGGTCTACACCTATGTCGGGGACTCCGGCCCGAGCGTGGCCCATGGCCAGGGACTGACCAGCTTCGGCGGGACCTGGTACGTCCTGAACGCGTCCGGCGACGCGGTGACCGGGCATTCGCAGCCGGCCAGCTCGCCATCCTCCTCCGGCAGCGGCGGCTACTGAGCTGCCGCGGATACCCAGCCAGGAGACGCAGATGAGAGAAGGCCCGGCCATGACCCGCACCAGGCCAGCCCGGATGTCTCAGCCGGCCGTTCCCGTATCCGCCCGCGTATTTGCCGGCCGCTTCGCGCGTGAGCTGGCCCGGGCGCTCAACTGCAGGCCGGCCCAGCTCAGACCGGCCGCGCTCCGCTGGACGGTGAACGTGCTGACCTGGGCCGGGGCACTCCTGGCGCTGGGCTCCGGGATCATCCACCTACGGCTCTGGGCCGACGGCGGTTACCAGGGGATTGCGGTAATCGGCCCGCTCTTCCTTGTCCAGGGAGTTGCCGGCGCCCTGCTCGCCGTGGCCCTGGCCGGCTTCCGCCGGCTGTGGCTCATGGTGGCCGGGGCGGCTCTGCTGGCCGCTACCGCGAGCGGCCTGCTGCTCAGCGTCTACGTAGGACTGTTCGGCTTCCGCGACAGCCTGGCCGCGCCCTACGCGGGAATGTCCTTGGCTGAAGAGGTCGCCGGTGTGGTTCTGCTGGTGGCGGCGGCCGCGCTGCTCGCGGGCGGCCGGCCATGGCTGCGGCCCGGAGGGCGGAGCGGGCCCGTCTGGCCGCCGGCGGACTGACGATATGCCGGGGAATGGGAGAAAATTGAAGGGCAGAACGGCAATCCATCGAAGCCGCGGGCCCGTATGGGACAGTGTGCAGAGGATGGGGATCCCAGCGGACCGGCTCCCGGACGAGACGCTCCTCGCCGGTTTCGGCACGGGTGACGCCGATCTTTCGCTCGCGTTCGTCCGCCGCTTCCAGCGCGTCGTGTTTGGCGTCGCGCTGACGGTTATCGGCGACCCGGCCACGGCCGAGGACATCGCGCAGCAGACCTTCGAGCGGGCCTGGCGGCACGCGCAAGTCTATGACTCGCGGCGCGGATCTGTCCGGGCCTGGCTGACGACCATCGCCCATAACCTGGCGGTAGACGTCGTCCGGGCGCGTACGTCCGCTCCGGTTGACCCGCAGGATCTTCCGGGCCTGCTGACTGCGATGACGGATACCCCGGAGCGGTTCGCGGTAGCGCATGACAACGCGGCCGGAGTGCGCCGGGCTCTCGCGGCCCTTCCCGCGGGCCAGGGACGCGCCGTGGCGATGGCCGGGATTTACGGCATGACCGCGCGGCAGATCGCCGAGGCGGAGGGGATCCCTTTGGGTACGGCGAAGACTCGCATCAGGGACGGCATGGAGAAGCTGCGCTCGGCTTACCTCCGGGAGGATGTAGGCGATGACTGAGCGACACGAAATGACCTGCGAAGAGTTCGGCGACATCGCCGCGGAGCTGGCTCTCGGCGTGCTCACCGGGCGCGAGCGGGCGCACGCGATCGAGCATCTCGATCAGTGCGACGCGTGCCGCGAGCACGTCCGTCAGCTGTCGCTCACCGGCGAGGAAATGCTGGGCCTGCTGCCCGGCCAGGAACCGCCGGCGGGATTCGAGACCCGGGTGATGGGCCAGCTCGGGCTTGCGCCCCAGCGGCCGAAGCGGTCCCGCCGGATGCTGGCCACCGCCGCGGTCCTGCTGGCCGCGGTGGCGTGCGGGCTCGGGGGATGGGGACTGCGCGGCGTCACGTCGGCACCAGCCACGAGAGGCAGTAGCACCGCTCAGGCCCCGTTGCGATCCGCGGCCCTGCTCACGGCGAGCCACCAGATGGCCGGCAAGATCTTCCTCTACGACGGCAACCCGCGCTGGCTGTACATGGCGGTGGATACGGACGCGAGCATGAGTTCCGGGACGGTCCTCTGCCAGCTCGAAGCCACCGGCGGCCGGATCATCACCATCGGATCATTCCGGCTGGACAGCGGGTACGGGTCGTGGGGCAGCCCAGATCCGGTCGACCCCGGTAGCGTGACGGGGGCCCGGCTGACCTCCCCGAACGGCACCGTGCTGGCCACCGCCTCCTTCACGGCGGCCAAGTAACAGTCAGGCGGTGCCCGGCATGGGCAGCCGCCGCCGCACAGGTAGTCTCGCCCTATGGGAAGCGAGACGCTCCCGCCGTTTGGCTTGTCGGAGGCACTCGGCCGCTGGCAGTGGGCACCGGTCGTCACGGGCATCGTCGTGGCGGCCGCGGCCCTCTACCTTTGGGGCACGCTCCGGGTGGCGCGCCGTCACCCGGCCCGGCCGTGGCCGCGCTGGCGCACCGGGATATTCCTCGGCGGGCTACTGGTCATTGTGCTGGCCACCGAGAGTGGCGTGGGCAGCTACGATGACGTGCTGTTCTGGGACCACATGATCCAGCACCTGCTGCTGATCATGGTCGCACCCGCGCTGCTGATCGCGGGCCGCCCGATGACCCTGTTGCTGCACGCGAGCCGGAATCCGCTGCATACGTGGGCGAAAAGGGTGCTGCGATCCCGGGTCGTGGCGGCGCTCACCTGGCCGCCGTTCGGTATCGCGGCGTACGCGGCGACGATCGTGGGTACGCACCTGACCAGCTTCATGGGCCTGGTGCTGACGAACGCAGCGGTGCACGACGCGGAGCTCGCGCTCTTCATCGTCGTCGGCTACCTGTACCTGCTGCCGCTGGTCGGCAGCGAGCCGATCCGCTGGCGGCTCTCCTACCCGGTCCGGCTGATCTTCCTGTTCATCGCCATGCCAGTGGACGCGTTCACCGGGGTGGCGCTGGGCTCCTACTCCAGCGACCCGTTCCCGGTGACCTCCGGTATGCGGGGCCGCACCTGGGGGCCGAGCCCCGTCGACGATGTGCACATCGGTGGCGCGGTGATGTGGGTCGGCGGCTCCGCGATCATGTTCGTGCTGATCATGTTCACGTTCCTCGCCTGGACCCGGCAGGGCCAGCGCAACGATGGCCGGGGCTGGCTCGAAGCGGCCCGCCGCGCCAACCTCGAGCAGCTGACCGGCGTGGGCGTATCGCCCGCGGCCGCGAGCGCCGCGCCACCCGGAACGCCGGCCCAGCCCGGGCCGTCCGGCCGGCCCTCGAGGCCAGCCCGTCCGGACATCGACCAGGACGACGACCAGCTCGCCGCCTACAACGCCTTCCTGGCCCGGCTCAACCAGGGCGGCCATCGGCCGCCGTCCTGACCCGGCCGGGATCGCCGCCGGCGCCTTCTCATTCCGCTGGATCCGGAAGGTGCCTGGGCGCGACACGCCGGTAGGGGTGTCTACGGAAATCTAAGGATCTTCCTAGATCACGGCATAGAGTCCCATGCTGTGGACCCGGTCAGGAACCCCTACGCCCCTGGCGCCGGCCAGCGGCCTCCCGAGCTCGCCGGACGCGACCGTGAAATCAGCCAGTTCGAGGTGGTGCTGGAACGCGTCGCGCGCGGGCGCCCCGAGCGCAGCATGGTGCTGACCGGCCTGCGCGGCGTGGGCAAGACTGTCCTGCTCAACACGTTCCGCTCGATGGCGATGCAGCGGCTGTGGGGCACCGGGAAAATCGAGGCGCGGCCCGAGCAGTCGATCCGCCGACCGGTCGCGGCGGCGCTGCACATGGCGGTGCGTGAGCTGGCCCCGCGTCATCGCGCCCCCGACCGGATCGAGCAGTTCCTCGCCGTGCTCAAGGCGTTCGCGCTCCGTGACCCGAAGGCGCCGAAGGGCAGCTCGGTGACCATCCAGCTCGGGATCGACGTGCCGGCCGCGCGCGGCCGCGCCGATTCCGGTGATCTGGAGATCGACCTGACCGAGCTGTTCAGCGACGCTGCGTCGGTCGCCGCCGATCTGAGCGTGGGGATCGCGCTGTTCATCGACGAAATGCAGGACGTGCCGGCACCCGACATCTCCGCCCTGTGTGCCGCCTGCCATGAGCTGTCCCAGAACGGTGGCCCGCTGATCGTCGTCGGGGCCGGCCTGCCGCACCTGCCGTCCGTGCTGTCCGCGAGCAAGAGCTATTCCGAACGGCTGTTCCGCTACGTCCGGATCGACCGGCTGGAGCGCTCCGCGGCCGACCTGGCGCTGATCGCCCCGGCGCAACGGGAGGACGTGACCTTTGATCCGGGTGCTCTGGACGCCCTGTACGAGGCAGCCGACGGCTACCCGTACTTCGTGCAGGCCTACGGCAAGGTGACCTGGGACGTCGCGGCAGCCAGCCCGGTGACGGCGAAGGACGTGCGGGTCGCGGCGCCCGAGGCCGAAGGCGAGCTCGCGGTGGGATTTTTCGGCAGCAGGTACGAGCGGGCTACCCCTTCCGAACGCGAATACATGCGGGCGATGGCCGGCCTCGGGGATGACCCGGTGCCGACGTCGGCGGTTGCCGAAGAGCTCAGTCGTAAGCCCTCCAGCCTGTCACCCGCGCGTGACGGGCTGATCAAGAAGGGCCTGATCTACAGCTCAGAACGTGGGCTCATCGCCTTTACCGTGCCGCATTTCGGCAAGTTCCTGCGCTCTCAGCCGGCTTAGCGGCGCAGACCTGGACGCACCGTCGCGGGCCGGGCGGGCGCGGCCGGGTGCCATTCGGCGCGATGGGGCCCGCGGGGCCTTCTCGGCCGTTCTATGGCTCTCTATCGCTAGCCGAATATTTGCTTAGAAAGGCGCAGAATCACGCTGCCCGGCCTGCCGGGCCAGCGCCTTGCCGCGCGGCGGAGCGGCCAGGAGGGCGAGCGGCCGGCTGACGGCGCGGTGCCGTGTCACGTCCAGCGGGTGCGGGACGTCCGCGGCCCGCTGCGCGGACAGCGGGCGTGTGACGTCCAGTTCGGGCTGACGGCGGAGCTGGGACGGCTCGGCCGCCAGCCCATGGGCGGCCAGCGGCTCCGGAACGGCCCGGGAGCGGCCGGGCAACTCGGTCAGGATCTCGTCGGTAACGGCATCCAGCACCGCCGCGCGGATCTGCGGACGACGTGACTTCAGGTACACGGCGAAGACAACGTCGACGCTCCGGCTTCCGGTCTCGCCCGCATAGAGCAGATACCGCCAGCAGCCCTCGCGCCAGATGTCGACGGGTGCCGCCGAGGTGACCACCGGCGCGTACCGGCGCCACTGCGCGCTGCCGTCCAGCGCGGCGAGCGTCCGCTCCACGCTGATCAGCCGGACCTCGCAGGGCTCCGAGTAGCCGAGCCGGATCATTGCCTCGCCGATTTCCGGCGACAGTGCCGCGAGGAGCAGGAGCTCGGCGGTAAGGAGCCCGATCCACAGCTCAGCCTCGGATGCGGACACCGCCATGCGCAGCGGAGGCTGCCCGATAGTCGCCAGGGCCGCCGCGGCGAGCAGGGCGGCCCGAGCGATGGTGCGTACGCCCACGGGTGTGACACTCAGCTCACCGAAACATCCGCAGCCCGCACCGGGGCGCCGTTCCCGCAGCTCGACCAGCGCGCCCACGGCGACCAGGAACAAGACGGCCGTGCCCGCGCGGACGAGGGTCGCCGGCAGGCCAGCGCCCGCCCGGCCGGCGGTCAGCAGCAGCGCGATGCCCAGCCCAAGCTCGGTCGCGCATATGCCCATCGCGACGGGGCAGCGTAGCCGGAGCGGGAAGAGCACGGTCGGCCCGAGGCCGGCTCTGATCTCCCGGGTGCGCAGTGTGCGGAATGCCTTCGCCCCCCAGCCGCCGAGCAGCATAACGGTCAGGAGCGGAATCTGCACCTCCCTGATCGCACTGAGCATCGTCAGCCGCCAATCGTGATCGTCGCGTTGAAGCATCCGCGGTCAAGCTCGCCACCGAGATCGACGAACGCGGACATGGTCAGGTCGGCCACCCGGCCGCGCGGTGACGTGCCACAGGTGACGCACCGATCGCAGAACAGCCGCGCTGCGGCCCCGCAGGCGGTCACCGGCAGCTCCCGTGCGCGCTGGGCACAGTCGTTGCGGATCCGCAGCACGCTGCCCATGGACAGGTAGGGCAGGCGGACGCAGCCAGGCCCGGCCTGATGCGGGTCCACCGCGTATCGCTCCGCGCAGCGGAAGTCACCCGGACAGCGCGCCGCATGATGGTCGGCTGCGGCGGCCACGTACGGGGCCTCACCATAGATGCTTGTGACGCGGCCGACCGCGGGCCCGCGCGCATGGCGGCCACCGCTCGCGCGGTCGCCGTCCGGGCTCAGGGCGGAGTCGCCAGGCCGGGCGCAGCCTTCGCATCCGGTCTCCGGGTCCAGCGCCGGGTAGGCGACACCGAGCAGGTCATCCGGTTCTTCACCGGGCTCGTGCCACGTCGCCGTGCCGCTGATCGAGTCCGGGATGTGCCCGCTGACCATCGGTGGGCTCGGCGGCTGATCAGCGCGGTAAGGCGGCTGAGACGTCGCCGGGATCAGCCCTTCCACGAATCCCGGGCGCCGGAGCCCGATCACATCGATCAGGTAGCCAGGCTGCAGGCGCGGGAATCGCACCTGGATGCGCCCGGTGGCGTGCGGCGGGATGACGAGGATCTTCCGTCCCTTCTCGGTTCCCTCGTCGACCAGCAGCGTGCCGGCTTCCCGCTCCACGATCGTCCCGGTGACCCGGCCGATTTCCGCCCATATCCGGTCAGCCACCGCGATCCGCGCATAATTGCGCTTCACAATTGCCCTGTCCCCTTGCCTGAGCGCCGTCGGTGCCACCACGCCGCAGCGCCAAGCGGCGGTGGATGCCGCCAGCGCCAGCCGCTCTTCCCCGGCCGCGGTCTGGAGAACGAGCAAATGTGGGCTAACATCAAGCACAATGCCGGTGACTGCGTGTGTTGCTCCGCTGTTCAAGGCGTCGGGTGAACACGCTGATGACCTCGGCTCGCGATCGTCGGTCCTCCCGAAAAGCGCTGACTTGAGCAGTCGGCGGCGAGCGTAGCGTGCGGTAGTAATAGCGTCCGTGCGCTCATTGACGGACGGCCTATGGTCGTGCACGCCCCGCACTTTCCCCCCATGGGATTGCATGCCTGTCCCTTGACGATGCTTACCATCGGTGGCCTACGTCAAGCGGATCGGCAACCTTTCTGAAATCACTACGCACAGGTACATTTGCCCCGCCTCGAAATCGCGTCCGAAACGGTCGGTCGAGCGGAGTAAACCCGAGCGTTGCCGCAGACATCTCTCAGGTGGTGGTGCGCGCCCGGTTACTTTGGGTAGCGTACCCCCCATGAGGACCCGGATCGGCCGTGCTGGTGAGCGGGTACGGCCTGACACCGATGTCCCCGATGGGCCGCCGTGTGGTGGCCAGGACCGGAATGAACCGGGCCACCGGACCGACCTCGATCCGGATGGAGAGGCTGCCTTCCGGGAGTACGTGACGGCTCGCGGCGCCACGCTCCTGAGGATCGCCCTGCTGCTCACTGGCAACCGCGCCGATGCCGAGGACCTGCTGCAGGCGGCGCTGGCCAAGACCTACCTGGCCTGGGACCGGATCCACGACCGGGCCGCGCTCGACGCATACGTCAAGCGCGCCATGGTCAACACCCAGATCTCCTGGTGGCGCAGGCGGCGGGTCGAGGAGTTCCCCACCGGGCAAATCCCGGACCGGGCGGTGGTCGAGCAGCTGCCGCCGAGCGAACTGCAGGACACGGTGCGCCGGGCCCTGGACCGGCTGCCGCAGCGGATGCGGGCCGCGGTGGTCCTCCGCTACTACGAGGACATGAGCGAGCCCGAGATCGCGGACGTCCTGGGTGTGAGCCGGGGGACCGTCAAGAGCACCGTGTCCCGCGCCGTGGCGAAGCTTCGGATCGACGCCGAGCTGGCGGGCTGCCGGCCCGGGCACGTGGGACCGGCCGGTAGCTGACCGGCCGCCATGGCATACCCGGCCCTGCCTGTGGGAATATCAGCGCAACAAGCCTGAGTGCGGAATCTGCCCCGGGCCCGGCGCGAATCCACGAGGTGGTGGCCGTGCGTAGCACGATGATGGATGTCCCGCTTACCGTCACGTCGATCATGCGCTACGGGACCAAGGCCTTCCGTGACAAGGAAGTCCTGACCAATACCGGTGACGGCGTCCGGCGCGAGACGTACGGGGAGGTCGCCCGCCGGGCCGCGCGGCTCGCTAATGCGCTGCGCCGGCTGGGTATCGACGGTGACCAGCGGGTCGCCACGTTCATGTGGAACAACGCCGAGCATCTCGAGGCCTACCTGGCTGTGCCCTCGATGGGGGCGGTCCTGCACACGCTCAACATCCGGCTCAGCGCCGCTCAGATCGGCTACATCGCCACGCACGCCGAAGACACCGTGGTGATGGTGGATGCCTCACTGGTCCCCCTCTTCGCGGAGGTCCTGCCGCAGGCGAAGACGATCCGGCACGTCCTCATCACCGGCACCCCGGCCGGCTCGCTGCCGCCGGACGCCGCGGCTCTGGCCGCGCCCGGAGTTGAGGTCCACGGCTATGAGGACCTGCTCGCCGCCGAGCCCGACTCGTTCGCGTGGCCCGAGCTGGACGAGCGGTCGGCCGCGTCGATGTGCTACACGAGCGGCACGACCGGCAACCCCAAGGGGGTGGTCTACAGCCATCGGTCCATCTACCTGCACGCGATGGGGCCGTGCCTGGGGAACACGTTCGGATTCTCCGAACGGGACCGCGTGCTGCCCATCGTCCCGATGTTCCACGTCAACTCCTGGGGTTTCCCCTTTTCCGCGGTGCTGTGCGGGGCGACCACGATCATGCCGGACCGGCACATGCATCCGGACGCCATGGTCCACCTGATCGAGGCCGAGCGCCCGACGATCGCGGCCGGCGTCCCGACCATCTGGCAGGGTGTGCTCCAGCACATCCGCGCCCATGGCGGGGACCTGTCCTCACTGCGCCTGGTCATCGCCGGCGGCTCCGCCGTGCCGCACTCCCTGATGAAGGCCTACGACGACCTCGGGGTGACGCTCGTGCAGGCCTGGGGCATGACGGAAACCTCACCGCTGGGCAGCGTGGCGAATCCGCCCGCGGGCGTTACCGGGGCCGAAGCCTGGCCGTACCGGGACAGCGCCGGCCGGCTTTTCTGCACCATCGAGGCCCGGCTGGCCGGAGACGGTGACGCGGTGCTGCCGCAGGACGGTGAGGCCGTCGGCGAGATCGAGGTGCGCGGACCCTGGGTGACCGGGTCCTACTACAAGGATGACGACCCGGCCAAGTTCCACGACGGCTGGCTGCGCACCGGGGACGTCGGCAGCATCGACGAAGAAAGCTTCATCCGGATCAATGACCGCAGTAAGGACGTCATCAAGTCCGGCGGCGAGTGGATCTCGTCGGTGGAGCTCGAAAACGCCCTGATGGCACATCCGGACGTGCTCGAGGCGGCGGTCATCGGCGTGCCCGACGACAAGTGGGGCGAGCGGCCCTTCGCGGCGGTCGTCGTGCGCGACGGCGCGGAGGTCTCCGCGGAGCACCTGCGCGACCACCTGGCGGCCAGCGTGCCGCGCTGGCAGCTGCCCGAGCGCTGGGCGTACATCGACGAGGTACCGAAGACCAGCGTCGGAAAATTCTCCAAGCGCACCATGCGCGACGCGTACGCCCAAGGCGAGTACAAAGTCATCCAGCTTGGATGACGCCGCCACACCGGATACGCTTACCCGCGTCAGGACCGGTCGCGGTAGGCTCACACGCACCGTCCCGACGGTGGGAGGCTTCGCCTAGTCCGGTCTATGGCGCCGCACTGCTAATGCGGTTTGGGTTTACCGCCCATCCGGGGTTCAAATCCCCGAGCCTCCGCAGCTCACATGCCTTCTCCTGGACATCGGGGAGAGGGCATCACAATGTCCCCTGGCCAGCAAGGTTGCAGTTCGGGTCGCAGCCGCCTGGCCAGCGGGTGATCACGCGGCCAGAGCGCCGTCTGTCTCCCCCGGCTGGCCACCGCGGAGAAAACTTGTGATGATCGGCGCGACGCGGGCCGGGCTGTCCATCAGCATCAGGTGACCGCCGCCCTCGATGGTGCGAAGCTGCGCACGGGGGATGAGCGCCGCCATGATCCGGTGATTGATCCGCGGCGCGATCGGGTCGTCGTCGCCGCAGATGATGAGCGTGGGCTGGCGGATCGCCCATAGCCACGGCAGGCTCGTCCAGCCAAGGAGCGGCGCCATGTTGTGCAGCGCCGTCGGGATGTTCGGCGGGCTGCAGATGGGCATGGCGCGCGCAAGTTCTGGCGCGGTGCGCAGGCGGCCGCCGAACGTGTCACCCGCGATCTCCTCTATCCGGCCGCGGTGACTTCCGGGACGGATGATGTGCCAGAGCGCCGTCGGGTGGCCGGGAATGGCGAATGCCCCGAAGGAGGTGGAGGCGAGCACCAGGCGGCGCACCCGGCCCGGATGGCAGATTGACATGTGCTGTGCGACGGCGCCGCCGAAGGATGCGCCGAGCACGTGGGCGGATTCGATGCCGAGCTCGTCGAGCAGGGCGGCGCCAACAGATGCCAGCGCCTGCATGCTCATCGGCAGGACGGGCATCGGCGAGCGGCCGATGCCTGGCGGGTCGAATGCGATGGTGCGGAATCCGGTCAGGTATGGCAGTAGCGGCTCCCACACCTCAGCCCGGGACCAGATGGGGGAGTACATCAGCAGGGGTTCGCCCTCCCCGCGGATCTGGGCGTGGATGCGGAACCCGCTGAGACGAAACTCCCGGTGCGCGATGCGCTCGGCCGAAGTGACCGGTGTCATGGAAATTCCTCCGTTATCGGTACGTGGATGCGTCTTGACCTGGAGGCCGCTGTCCATCACCTGTCATTTCGCCCTCTTTGCCCCGGCGCATAGGGTGGGGTTGGTAGACCTGTAGGCACAAGTTGTACGGGTCGGCCATGCCGGGCCAGAACGGATCGGCCCATCTGCCGGGGACCTACGTCCCGTTGCCGTGCGCCCACTCGCCGCGCCGACACTGACCGGGGCACCAGCGGGACGACTGCGCCCTAAGCTGCTAATGCGGTTGGGGTCTACCGCCCCTCCGGGGTTCAAATCCCCGAGCTTCCGCTCCTCAGCAGCGGTCCACCCAGCGCACGTCGGAAGGGTGAACCGCTGCCTTTTTCTGCCGGTCGCCGCGCTGGCCGCGTCAGGAGGCAGCGGACCAGCCCAGGGTGAAGCGGTCCAGCGTGTAGCCGAAGGCATTGACGGTGGGCTGGATGAAGTTGTTGCGGATCATCTGCGCCGCTTCCGATTCGGCCGCGCCGACGAGCGGGCCGCTCACCGTGGACACGTGACTGACCCGGTAGAAGGCAAGGCTCTGCGCCTCGCTGTACAGCACCGACTGGGCGAACTGCGGCCGCATCAGCGCCCCGCAGCCGAAGCCGGGGTACGTCCAGCTGTGCGCGGTACTCAGCGGCCGGCTGGCGGTGTTGTCGATGCTGACGTCGTGTGCGCTCTGCGGAAGCTGCGGTTGTGGCAGCACCACCGAGATCGCGACCTGGCCGGGCCGGCCTCGCTCCGGCGCCGCGAGGACCTGCAGCCGGTAGTGGCCAGCGGCCTGGGTCCACCACGAAGGGCCCGGATTGAGATCGACCGTAGCGGAGGCGCGGCCGACGGCGTAGAAGGTGCTCGAGTACCAGCAGGGCCACGGGCCGATGTTCTTCGACACTTTGTGGGTGAAGACGAAGCTGAAGTTCTCCGTGCCCAGCGCCGGCTTGGAGATGCCCTCGATCTTCTGCAGCACCCAGGGGCCGAGCTGGGCGTTGGAGCTGGTACCGGCGCTGATCGTCTGCCACGGCCAGGCCAGCCGGACCTGCGGCAGGTGCACGTTCAGCCCGAGGAAGTGCAGCGAGGCCGACAGCGCCATCAGCACCACCGAGGCGATGGCGCGGCGGAAGATCAGCGCCAGGATCGCCGCGGCGGCGCTCCACTTGACCCACCGCGGAATCCACCGCCGGCGCCGGCGGTAAGGAGGATGCGGGCCGCCCCGCGTGCCCAGCGGCGCCCAGCCTCCCGGCTGGCCTGCGACCGGGCCCGGCCAGGGCTGAGGCGGCACCTCGGCCGGCGCTGCCGGGCCCCCGTCCCGCACCGCTGCGGGGTTCGGCGGGGCCCAGCCGCGGGAGGTATCTGCTCCGGCCCAGGCCGGCTCCGCGGCCAGCCTGCGCGAGCCGAGCGAGCCCAGCAGGAGGATGAGCAGACGGACCATCGGGTTCCCCTGTTTCTGCGCTTGGTGGTGGCGGCTAGACGGTGGCTGGGTAGTCGAGGCTGAGGACGACCGGTACCGCGCCGAATCGGCGGCGGAATTTGGCGCCCGGCTTGTCCGGGGCGTGCGGTTCGGCGATCCTGGGCCAGCGCATGCTCGTGTGCTGGTCGGTCAGGCCCTGGACGGAGTACGGGAATTCCATGGCCGAGGTGTTGTGCAGTTTCAGCAGGCCGCCCCAGCGAAAGGCCGCGAACACATTGGCCAGCTCCAGGACGGACAGCTCCACCGGCACGGTGAGATCGATGTGATACACGGTGTCGGCCACCGCGACCAGGTCATGCGCGCACTGCGTCAGGGCCTCGGATTTGGTCTGGAACACGGTGCCGTCCGGGTTGACGGTGCCGAGCTTTTCGCCCTGGACCGGCGAGTAGCGCGGGTTGGCCTCGCACTGCATCCAGTCGCAGGCGGCCAGCAGCTTCCAAGAGATCCCGCAGTTGCCGGCCACGTCCCGGTAGATGAGCTCGGCGCGTGCGAGCGGCTTGCGGGCCGTGGCCAGGAAGGTGCTCTTCACCGCCGCCGGCATCTGAGGCTGGTAGCGCGGCGCCGCCCTCCTCGTCTTGGCTGCCGCCTTCTTCTTGTGCGTCTTCTTCGGTGCGACGGCACTGCCCACCGGCGCCTTGACGGCTGGCGCATCAGCGGCCCGGGGCTGTGCGGCCGCAACCTGGGCCGCCGAGGTGGCTGGCGGCCTGGCCGTCCCGGCTGCACGCGCGGGCCGGACGACGGCCGCGAGTTCGGCGATCACCCGGGTATCGGACGGCGAGCTCATCCGGGCCGACGTGTGAGCTATCGCCGGTCCCGCGCTGGACGGCCCGGCCGGAATGCCGGGGATCTCGGCTTCATCCCTTCCTGCGGGTGAGGCGGACGGTGACGGGGTGGCCGACGGGGCCGACGAGGCAGCCGGTGGTGTGGCGAAGGGATGGGGCACGCCAGCCGACGGCGAACCGGTACGGGCCGGCGCCGCCGGTGCCCGGCTGCCGGATGGGTCGCGGGCGGCTGATCCAGACCCGGTCGCGGGGGATGGGGCGGCGGCCCGGGGCTGCCCCGTCGGCGCGGCCACCGTCGCGGGTGTCGGCGCAGTCCGGCGCGGGCTGGCCGCCGCGGGAGCGGTTGCGGTGCCCTGCGGATTGGGTGCTGGCCGGCCTGCCGGGCCCTGCGCGGGGACCGTCGGCCGCGGAGTCGCGACGGCCTGGGATGCCGCCGCGTGCGGGGGCGTGGTCTGCGAGGTGGGGGCGTAAGGGGCCGCCGTCTGGGGAGAGACGGTCCGGGTAGCCGGCACCAGAGTCGGGGCCGGCGTGCGGACTGACCGGGGTGTGGTCGTCGCCGCGGGTTTCGCCGAAGGCGCGAGCACCTGCCGGCTGGCCGCGGGGGACGGCTTGACCGTGCTGTGCGGCGTAGCCGACGGCGAGGACGTTGCCGCAGCTCGGGCCGGCTGCAACGCCGGGACGAGTCCGGGGATCTCGGCCTGGCTGGCCGAGCCGGATGCGGTCTGCGGTGCGGTGGCCTGCGCGGCGGATGCGGAGGCCGGGTGGGCGGCGGCCCGAGCCTGCGCCGTGGCGGACTGGGTGTCCGGGTCGAATTGGTACAGATTGTAGCGGCGCATGAGGCCAACCAGCGTGTTGCCGTAATTCGGGTCGGTGGCGTAGACCCCGGTGAGGGCCTGGGCGAAGCTGTTGGGCGCTTGCCTGTTGGCCATCGCCGCGCTGTAGTAGCCGCTTGTAGCGAGGAGGTTGGCGTGGTCGGCGATGCTCTCGGCCACGTTGTTGTACACCCGGAACTGAGCCGTGATGGTCACCCACTGTCCATTCTCGAACTCCTGCGTGGGCAGCGAAACCGAGCCCGCCGGGCCGGTCCCCTTGATGCCGAACAGGTTGTTGTCCTGGCCGGCCAGGCTGCTCTGACCCCAGGCCGATTCATCGATGGCCTGAGCGATGGTGACAGCGGCCGGGACGCCGTAGGTGTGCTGGGCCGCGATCGCGCCCGGTGCGACCTCGTTGACGAACGCCTGCTGGGCGGCCGTGCCGGTCGCCGACGCCGAAGCGGCCGGCGGCTGGCTGCGCTGGTAACGGGACGACGCCGGCTTCGCGGAGCTGGCGGCCACCGTACCGCTGGGCATCCCGGGGATGACCGGCCCCGACGTCACCGACGTCACTGACGTCGGCGGCTGGCCGGCTCCGCGCTTGCCACCCGCGACCGTCGTCACGGCCGGCGCTCCGCGGCTGGACCCGGCGGCCGGCCGGTCCCCGGCCGAGGCTGCCGCGGGCTGCTGGCCGCCCTGGCCGGCAGTGGATCCTCCGGCCGCGGTTTCCGGGAGGCCCGGAATCGCCGGGCCGGCGGCGGTCAGCGTGGCGCTCACGGTCGGAGCCGTGCCCCCGGCCGAGGGCGCCGCCGCCGTGGTGCCGGGGATGTCGGCTAGCGCTGCGGCTTCCTGCGCGGTCGTCCGCTGACCCGATCCCGTACCCGGAGCGGGCCGGGCCTGGGCCGCCGTCCCCGCCCCCGAGGTACCCGCCGCCGGCGTGCTGGACCGCGCGGCTGACGCGCTCTGCCCGGCTGAACCCGCGGCAACCGGAAGGCTGGCGTTGCTGACAAAGCCGGTAATTCCGTCGTCCGCCAGTGAGCCGCTGTACTGATGGGCGTTGACGGAGAAATTGGGCAGGGAGTCGCCACCAATGGTGGACAGGACGCCATCGGAGTACTTCGTGACCACCTCGACGTGGCCGTCAAACAGGACCCAGTCGCCAGGTAGCGGCTGGTAGCCGTCGCCCAGCGGATGCCAGCGCTGATGTGCCTCCGCGTCCTGCAGGACGGAAATGATGCTGGGCGAGCCGGGGTTGGACTCCACCCGGGCGTCGGCCCAGTCGTGCAGGGGCCAGGGGTAGCTTGATCCGCCCGTCAGCCAGCTCTGCCGGCCGACGATCTGGGCCCCTAGCTCGAGGGTCATGCTGGCGAAGGCGGCGCAGGACTCGCCGTGATCAACACCGTCTGTGCTGTCCTGCTGCCAGATCAGCGCTTCCATCTCGGCCGGTGTTTTGGTCTGGGCCAGCCGCAGGTAGTACGTGGCGACGCTGACGATGGCCGAGCGCACGGCCGAGTCGTCCGCCTGCGCCGGCTGGGCCGCCTGGTCGAGCGCCGTCAGCGTGACGGGGACGCTAGCCGGCGAGGCGACCTGATCCGCGGTACCGGGGACGAAGGCGAAGCCTGTAATCGCCCCGCCGGCGCCGAGGCTGACGAGCGCCGTCGCCTGCTGCCACCACGGCTTACGAGGGGAATTCACAGAGTCACCTTCTTCCACGATTCAGTTGGCCGGGCTGAGCGTCCGGAGCCGTGCCAAGCGGCGGCCACGGACGGAGCCTCAGGAGATCGGCAGTCTCAAAGATTGGTCTGCGACAGGTTCTTGAGGATGGCCTGCACCTGTGGGTTACCTGGATTTCCCGCGTTCTCGAAGAGGATCGCCGCGTCCTGGGCGTCCTGGGCCGTCGCGCCAACCGCCCACTTCTGGTACACGTCGGCGACCAGAGCGGACTGCTGGGCAGCCGTCATCACCGGGGCGCGGCACACGCTGGGGAATCCCGGCTCTGAGGTCACGGCCGCCGAACCGGTGTAGCGCATGCAGCTCGCCGGTTCGCTCTCCAGGCCTGGCTGGACGGACGGATCACCGTTGGCGCCGATGGTGGACGCGCCACCGATGATGTTGTTGATGGCCCGGGCTGCGACCTCCAGGCTGTCGATGGGGTCCATGGCGTTGTAGGGGTGGTGCAGGTTCAGCGACCAGGCGACCTCTGCGCCCTGGGCCGGGGCGATCGGCTCGAGCCCCATCCGGCCGCTTTTCGTGTCGCTGAACTGCGGATTGCCGGAACTGGCCAGCAGCGCGAAGACCCACAGGATCTGCTGCGTGCCCTTGGCGCAGGCGAAGTTGATCTGGCCCGGCTCGGACGTGACATCGGGGTTCTGGCAGGCGGTGGTGATCTCGGCCTGCATGGTGGGGACGCTGGCCGGCCACGACGCGCCCCCGGTGAGCAGCACGGTCACCAGTCCGACGGTCAGTGCCAGCAGCGCGGCGCTGAGCGCCGCTATGACCTTACGGCGCCGGAAGAAGCCCGGCCGGTAGGCGCTGCCCCGGCCGCGGTTGATGAGGACCGACGTGCGGTCCTCATCGGCTGGTGGCACCGCACCGGCAGCCCGGCCCAGGAACGCGCCGGCATCACCCGCACTCCGGGCATTTCCGCCGACGACCCGGGAATGGCCCGGGACGGCGCGCTCGGGCACCGCGTAGAAGCCGGAGGTGCGGCCCGGCTCGGGAAGGCGGTCCAGATCGCTCAGCGGGCCCCGGGAGGCTTCGTCGAATAGGGGCCGCACCGCGTCCCGGGCCAGCACGGACTCGGCGAGCCTGCGTTCGATGTCCTTCAAGGTCTTCATAGCAATCGCCTCGGGGGTGCGAGAGCCGGTGCGCCGGGAAGCTGGCGGGTACGGCCGGCGTCGGGGGAGCGGAGTCGGGTGGCTGAGGGCCGGAATATCCGGCGGGGATCGACGAATCGGGTCAGACCGGGGCCAGATGACGCGTGCCGGGCGGAGTACGCTGGTTCGAACCTGATCGCGAACACCTCCTCTGACCTCGCGATATCCTGGAACTTGGCTCCCTCATGCAGGATATTAGAACACGTGTACGAACAGGCGTCAATCGGAATGTCATAACCTCATGCTATGCGAACACAGGTTCGATTACGTCTGTTCCCAGGTAGCCGGAGCGGATCGCGTTCGTCCGGGCTCAGGCCGGTGACCGTGCCGCTGACCTGGAGCTGAACGTGCTGGTTCAGGCCGTGGTCGTGACCAGGGACCGGCGGGCGGCCGCCGGGCGGCTGGTCGCTGAGCGGGGCCGCAGTCTGTCCGCCGCCGAGGCCCTGGAGACGCCGTTCCTGCTGATCGGAACGGAGAGCGAGATCGCCGGCCAGCTTCGGCAGCGGCGGGACCGGTTCGGGTTCAGCTACGTGACCGTGCACGAGCAGTACATGGCCGACCTGCTCCGGTGATAGCCAAGCTCCGCTAGCGCCGCGCTAGCTCTTGTCCATCCGCGGAAACGTGACCTCGTTGAGGATCAGCCGGATCGCCGCGGCCACCGGGATCGCGACCAGGGCGCCCACGATGCCCAGCAGCACGCCGCCGACCAGCACCGCCACCAGGCTGACGACAGCGGGCACCTCGACCGTCCGGCCCATGATGCGGGGCACGATCAGGTAATCCTCGGCCAGCCGGTACGCAATGTAGAAGGCCAGCGTGGCGATGGCTGCCGGCAGCGACACGGTCAGGGCAACCAGTGTCACGACGGCACCGCCGATGGTGGAGCCGATCACGGGGATGAGATCGAGGATCGCAACCAGCAGCGCCAGCAGCACCGGGTACGGAATGCCGAATGCGATCATCCAGATGAACGTGCCGAGCCCGGCGATCACCGAGGTGATGAAGTTGCCGAGCACATAGCCGCCCACCTTGATGATGATCTGATCGGTGATCAGGATGACGCGCGGGCGGCGGGAGTGCGGCACGAGCTTGTAGGCGAACAGCTTGATGGCCGGCAGCCCGGCCAGGAAGTACACGGTCAGCACGAGCACGGCGAGGATCTCGGAGAACGTGCTGAGCACGAGTTCGCCCGCCCCCAGGACGCCCCCGATCAGCGCGGAGCCCCTGGTGCTCAGCAGGCTGGTGAGCTTGCTCTGGATCTGGTACTTCTGGTTGAGCTTGCCCAGCTCCGAGTTGTGGTCCTGAAGCTGGTGCAGGTAGGTCGGGACCTCTTTGGCCAGGGCCGTGGTCTGGGCGGTGAGCGGCGGGATGGCGGTGGCCAGGAAGATCCCGATCACCCCGACCAGGGCAATAAGGACCATGACGACAGCCGCCCAGCGCGGCCACCCGCGGCGGGTCAGCCAGCTTACGACGGGATCCAGGCCGCAGGCGATGAACAGGGCGAGCCCGATGATGATCAGGATCGACCTGGACCGGATCAGCAGTTCGACGAGACCGAAAGTCACCGCGACGCCCGCCGCGCCCGTGAGGCCCATGTAGAACGGCGAGCGCCGGTTCATCGCCCGGCCCGGCTCGCCCATGCCGCCGGTCCGCTCGGCGACCTCGTTCGCGGCTTCGACCGCCTCCTGCACCCGGCTCTCGGCCTCGTCGGTGGTGGTGCCCGGCTGGTTCGCCGCGCCTGCCGCGGATTTGCCGAGATCCGCGGCATCCTGCGCGGCGGCCTCCGTGTCGCCGGGTGGCGCGTCGTTGACCCGCGCGTCAGCCACCCGGGTGTCGCTAGCGCGCCCAGGCCCGTCCGCGCTCACAATGCGTCACCCACCACGGAATCTCCCTTTGCCGGCCCGTCGGCTGTGTTCCTCTTTCCGTCTTCCGGCGCTTTACTCCGGCTCGGGGCAATCGGCGCCGCATCACTGCCGTTCGCTGGGCCCCTGACGGTTGGCCGGATACCCGTGCCGTCCACTCGGGCGACGTTATCGTCTGCCGAACTGCCGGTCCCGTCGGGACCTGGCTCGGGGCCGTCAGCGTCGTCGCCGTGGCTCATCATGCCCGACACCGCCTGCCGCATGGCCCGCAGGCCCGCTCCGCGTGGCACCTTGAGCGAAACGTAGGCGATCGCGCCCGCCGGGATCGGCATCCAGAAGTTCACCAGGCGCCAGCCCAGTACGCCCAGCGTGGCCACGTTGCGGGTGACCCCGAAGCTCACCAGCAGCAGCGGAGTAAGCGAGTCGACCACGCCCAGGCCAGCGGGGGTGACAGGGAGCGCGCCGGCGACGTTGGCGATGCCGTAGGCGGCGAACAACTCCACCGGGTTGGCGATCCGGCCGAACGCGGCCACGAAGCACCACAGCGAAGCAGCGTCCAGAAGCCAGTTCAGTGCGGCCCAGGTAAGTGATTCCAGCATGACCCGGCGGTCCCGGCCGATCGCGGTCAGGTTCGCGCTCGCGTCCCGGATGATGCGCTCCAACCGGTCGCCCAGCCCCGGAATCCGGCGCCCCAGCGCGCCCAGGATGCGTGATGTGCGCTCGGTTCCCCGCGTAACTCCGAGGACCAGCAGTCCCGCGGCGAGCAGCACGATGGCACCGAGGACGGCAACGGTCACGTAGATGGGGTGAAATCCGGCCAGCGGGATGGAAATGACCAGCGATATCCACAGCAGGACGTTCAGCACCAGGGTGGACCCCAGGCCCTTGGCTGCCATCATCACGCCGGCATCGACGCCGGGGATGCCTTCGGCGGTGAACAGCCGGTACCCGATGCCCGCGCTGCCAAGGGTCCCGGCCGGGATAACGTGCGCGACCGCCGCAGCGGCCAGGTCGATCCGGAACAGCCGAGACAGGCTCGGCCGGCCCTCCGGCTTGAGCAGGGCCCTGGTGAGCAGGCCATAGCAGAATAGTGACAGCGCCTCCAGGATGACGCCAGCCGCCATCCAGTAGACGTTCACCCGCCCGAGCAGATAGAGATCCTTTCTGGCGCCGGTCAGCTCGGGTACGACCAGGTACTCGATGATCAGCAAAATGATGAAGATGAAGGCGCCCCGGCTGAGCGGCTTGGCCACCAGCGGCAGCCAGCCACGCCACCCGCGGCGCCGTTCGCCCTGGCCACTCCGCGTACGCCCGCGCCTTTGAGGGCGCTGTTCCGGCGGCTGGGGCGGACTCAGCCCGTCCTCATCCTTAGACACATGACACGTTTACCCCAGATAAGGGACGGAACCCATTCGCCGGGCCATACGCGGAACTCACGACCCTGTTCTGGCGACCAGGGTCGCGTAGGCGATCACGTTGCTGAGGTAGTGCCCGGTGTCCGGGTCGAAGGTCCCGCCGCAGGTGATCAGCCGAAGCTCCGGGTCTGGATCGGCCCCGTAGACCTGGATGGTCGGGAAGGCCTCCTTCGAGAACGTCTGCACCCTGGTGATGCTGAAAACCGCCAGGGTGCCGTCGGCCCGGCCGACGTAGACGCGGTCACCCGGCTTAAGCGTCGACAGCCGGTAGAAGACCCCCGGCCCGGCGTACGAGTCGACATGACCGGCGATGACCGACGATCCGACGGCGCCTGGCCGCGGGCTCCCGGTGTACCACCCAGCCACGGCCGTTGTCGGCGGCACCTGCAGGGACCCATTGGCTTGCAGGCCGAGCTTGATCAGCGACGTGCGGACACCGATGGCGGGGATCGTCAGCTCAACCGGACGTGCGGGCGTCTGGGCTCCGGACAGGCCGCCGGGCGCCTGGGCCGTCTGATTCGGTACCGGTGCGAACGACGGCTTCGGTGCTGGCACGGACGATGGCTTCCCCACCACGTGCAGGGCCAGTGTCCGGGGGTGGCCGGAGGAGTAGGTCAGCCCGACCACCCCGGCGCCCGCGGCCAGCAATCCGGCCGCGAGCGCCGCAGTGGAAAGTAGCCGCATCTGCGGCTTCCTCACCGATGAGCTCCGACGTGTACCTTCCGGGACCGGCGCTGGCCGGCGAAGCCCGCCAGCGCGAGCAGTGCGCCGCCCACTATCATCAGCAGCCACGGTGCGGGGTCGGTGCCGCCCACCGGGGCCGCCATCCCGCCGAAGCCAGTGGCGGCGGCTCCGGCCGGCATCACCTTGCTGCCCGCGGCGTCGGTCAGAGCGTCAACCTTGAGGCCGTTGGCTCCGTCCAGGACCACGATCGTATGGACCGTATCCGCCGCGAGGGTGACCGGCAGGGCGGTGCTGCCCGAGGCGGCCGCCAGTTTGACCGTCCCCGTGCCCGGCGCCAGCGCGGTGTACGCCGTGGACGATCCGAAGGGCAGCTTGCTGGCCAGCACGTCCGACCCATAGCTGACCGTGACCTGGTGCTCCTTGAGTGACGCCTGGATCACCCGGACCAGCGTCTTGCCCGCCGGAGCGGAAAGGTCATCATTGAGAACCTGAAGCTTGAGCCCGGAAGCCGGCCCGACGCCCGCCACGGTGTAAGACTTGCCCGGGCTCACCCAGAAACTCGTGGACAGTACGGGGGCGGTCGAGGCAGGCGCGCCAGCCGCGCGCATCGCGACCGTATACTGACCCGCCGCGACAGCCATGTAGTCCGAGACGTTGCCGTAGGAGACATGCCTGAGCACAATGGGGCTGCTGTCGTTGCCGAACGGGTACATATACACGTCCACGGCGGGCGTGTTCGGTGAAAGGTGCGCACACCGCACCCATCCCACCTGCGTCGTGGCAGGCGCGCTCGTGGCTGCTGAGGCGGCCGGGGCCAGGGCGGCGAACAGCGCGAGCGATCCCCCGACCAGTGTCAACGCGGCAGCCAGTCTGAAAACTCGGCAAAACGGTCTCACTGGTACTCACCTCTCATTTACTGAAATGCCCGCCCAGAGGAGTGACGCCCGTCACGGTGAACTCGTTCACCGCGACGCGCTGTGGGTTATAAAGAGTTTCCGCCGGACAGCAGTCCCGGCAGACTCGGTGCGCCGAACTCGATACGCAGCTGAGCCTGGGCCCCAAGGTGGACGATGGTCGCACTTGCGGGCAGGTACGGATCACGTTGCGTCCGTACCTGGTCAAGATCGGCGGTCAGGTCAGCGACCTCGCCGCCGGAACTGCCGAGGGTGACCTGCCGGTACAAGACCGGTGCCCCAGGGCCGGTGCCGCCGAACGACGCCACACTGACGCTGCGCTGGGACACCAGCGAGGCCAGGGTGACCAGGAGGCGGGAATCGACCTGGCCCGCGGTCATCTGGCTGGCCGCCTGGGCGGTGGCGTGGAAGCGCGGATTGTGCAGGAGCTGCGCGCCCGCCGCTTTGCGTGCGGCCAGGTCGGCCGGCTCGGCCGCCCGGTAGGCGGCGCCGCCCAGGCTGGCGATCGCCCGGACGTCGACGCGGGCCGCTCCCGAGCCGAAGCTCGCCATCAGCGTGGGCGCGTATTCCTCGGTGAGCTGGCTGCCGAATTCGCTGCGCACCGAGGGAGAGGCCACGATCACGTCCGCCCCAAAGGGGCTCGCTCCCGGCTGCAGCGGCAGCAACCGCCCGGCCGGGAGGCCGAGCGCCTGCAGCTCCGAGCAGACCGCCGGATCACAAGCGACGATGTCGGCGCTGCTCACCTGCTGGGCGACCCAGGCGGCCGCCTGATCGCGGGCTGCCGCCGCCGCGGACAACGACGACGTGCCGCCGCCGCTCGCCTGTGCCGCCGGACGTGCTGAGCTCCCTCCGTTGGTCAGCGCACCGGAAACCTGAAGTCCGACCAGCGCCAGCACAGCGGCGGCCAGGACCAGCGCCACCACCCGCCACCGGCGCGTGCTGAGCCCCCGGGAGCCCGCCGCCGGCTCACCGTAGGAAGGACCGGACGTCCGGCGGCCCATACCGATGCGGCGCAGTCGGCGGCTGCCCCAGAGGGTGATCGTGGTGGCCAGTACTTTGCCCCAAGACGGCTCGCGCGTATCGGTGGCAATGCGGGCTGCCCTGCCGGCGGGCCCGAAGCCCACGGATGCCCCAGCGTCCGCATCCCCGGAAGCCGGTTCGTCTGCCGGCTTCCCGTCTGCCGGCCGGGCCGCGTTGACGCCCTCTGGCCCGGCTTGCCCAGGGGGCGCCGGCGCATCACCCCTCGCGGCCTGGCCAGGCGCGGCAGGCGTACCAGGGGCAGACTCGGTGGCCGCGGGGCAATCCGGCTGGGAGGCGGGGGGCGCCGTTATATCGCCCGCTGACGGCCCTGGCTCCCCGGACGAAGGGCTCGCGGAGCTCATGGCCGCGGTGTCATCCACCACGTCGTCCACGAGCGTGCTGCCCTGCGGCGTCAGGCCACGGTCGTCTTTGCGCATACTTACTACCCCCACCGCCGCAAAGAGGCCTTGCAGCTATTTTGGGCCTAGCAAAACACACACGATTGAATACATCAACCGATATGACCATTTGCTTACGATCCGCTCTTTTAGCGGCCAATCGGCCGAATGCCCGGTACCGGGCTAGCCGCCACACGCTGGCCTGGTGAGGGTGGGCACATCGAAGGGGACGGCTCGTCTGCGCTGCAACTGACACCAGGATTCTCTCGGCTGCACCATAGGCTCGTTGGTGCCGACCGTTTCAGCGGTGCCGGTGGCACCGAGCGCCGAGCCCGGCGCGCCGGACGCGCCGGGCCGCCATTGACGTCCGTGTCAATGCTGGGAGAATGGCTCCCATGCCCACGACGCTGTGGTCGGTGCGGACCGGCCGGGACCGGCTTGAAAGCCAGACCCGGGCCGCGCTGATCGCCGCCGCGAGGGTGACCTTCTCCCAGCTCGGCTACGCGCGCACCACCGTCGCGGACATTACCGAGCGGGCGGACGTGTCGCGGGCGACGTTTTATGTCTACTTCGCGTCCAAAGATGAGGTCTTCCATGTGCTGACTGAGCACCTGCGGGACGCCTTCCTGGAGGCGCAGGAGGCGTACGGGGCCGATCAGCACGATGCGGTGGCGGTGGCGGTCGCTTCGGTGACCGGCTTCGTGACCGTATACGCGGCCAATCTGGCCTTCATCACCGTGCTCGAGCACCAGGCCCTGACCGACGAGCAGGTCCGCGCGCTGTGGCAGGGCATCCGGGAACGGCTGCTGAAGAGGATGACGCGGTTCGTCCACCAGCTGGTGCGGGACGGCGTCGCGCACCCGTTGGCGCCGCCCGACCTGGTGGCCACGGCGGCATCCGGGATGGCGATCCAGTTCGCACCGCTGATCGCCGCCAGCCCAGCGGACCGGACGCGGATCATGGGTCAGCTGGTGCGCCTGTACCTGCAGACTCTCGGGATCGAGCCGGGACACTCCGCGACGGAGCCGTCATGAACCTGAGCGGGTCGGGAGCCGTCGTCACCGGTGGCGGCAACGGAATCGGGCGCGCACTCGCGCGCCGCCTGGCGGCGGGCGGGGCGCGTGTGGTCGTCAACGACCTTGATGCCGCTGCGGCGACGGCCGTCGCGGACGAGATCGGCGGCTCTGCCGTGCCAGCCGACGTATCGACCGAAGGGGGCGTTCTGGCCCTGGTCGCCGCGGCCCGCGAGTACCTGGGCGAGATCGACGTCTACTGCTCAAACGCGGGTATCGCCGCTGGTACGGCCGCCGCCGGCACGGACGAGAGCTGGCAGCGCTCCTGGGAAGTCAACGTAATGGCGCACGTCCGGGCCGCACGCGAGCTGCTGCCCGGCTGGCTGGACCGGCAGGACGGCCGCATGGTCATCACCGCGTCGGCCGCGGGACTGCTCACCATGCTGGGCACGGCACCATATTCGGTGACCAAGCACGCGGCCGTCGGTTACGCCGAATGGCTCGCCGTGACCTACGGCCACCGCGGCCTCCGGGTGCACTGCGTATGCCCCCAGGGTGTGCGCACCAGCATGCTGGCTGGATCAGGCCGAGCCGGGGATGTGGTGCTGAAGCAGGGGGCGATCGAGCCCGAAGCCGTGGCCGACGCCGTGTGGGAGGGCATGGCGGACGGCAGGTTCCTGATCCTGCCGCATCCGGAGGTGGCCGGCTACTACGCGCTGCGGGCCGAGGACACGGACAAATGGCTGCGTGGCATGAACCGGTTGCAGCAGCGCATCGATGAGAGCTAGGAGCGGAGGCATCTGGTGAGGGCATGGCAGGTTCAGCAGTTCGGCGCCCTGCGGGACGCGATGACGCTGACGGATGTACCGGACCCGGAGCCGGGCGCCGGGCAGATCCTCGTGCGCGTTCTCGCCGCCCCGGCGAACTTCCCCGACGTCCTCATGTGCCAGGGCACCTATCAGGTAAAGCCGCCGCTGCCGTTCACCCCCGGCGTAGAACTGTGCGGTGAGGTCGTCGCTCTGGGCTCCGGCGTCACTGGTCTGCGCGGCGGTGAGCGCGTGGTTGGCGTCGCGGCCATGCCGAACGGGTCGTTCGCCGAGGTGGCCCTGATGGACGCCGCTGGGGTGGCCTCGGCTCCGGAGAGCCTGGACGACGCCGAGGCGGCCGCCTTCTACATCAGCTATCAGACCGGCTGGTTCGGGCTGCACCGCCGGGCTCACCTGGCCCCGGGCGAGACGCTGCTGGTGCACGCCGCCGCCGGCGGCGTCGGCAGCGCCGCGGTGCAGCTCGGTAAGGCGGCCGGGGCCACGGTCATCGGCGTCGTAGGCGGCGAGCAGAAGGCTGAAGCCGCCCGCGCTCTCGGCGCCGACGTGGTCATCGACCGGCGCACACAGGACTTCGTTACGGTGGTGAAGGAGGTGACCGGCGGCCGTGGTGCCGACGTCATCTACGATCCGGTCGGCGGCGATGCTTACGACCGCTCCGTCAAGTGCGTCGCGTTCGAAGGCCGCATCCTGGTGATCGGATTCGCCAGCGGCCGGGTGCCCGCTCCGGCGCTCAACCACGCGCTGGTCAAGAACTACTCCATCGTGGGGCTGCACTGGGGCCTGTACGGCCGCAACGAGCCCAAAGCGCTCCGGGAATGTCATGAACAGCTCCTCAAGCTGGCCGCTGACGGTGCCATCAAGCCCCTGGTAAGCGAGCGCCTGGGGCTGGCGGACGTCGTGGCCGGGCTGGAGCGGCTAGCCGCCGGCCAAACCATTGGCCGGGTGACCTTCCTGCCCTGAGGCGGGACGAGAGCGGTGACTGAGATGACTGAAACCGGAACCGGGCCGCCCGGTGGCCCGGCCGACCCGGTCCGGCCAGGCGCAAGCGAGGCCGGCCGGGACCTGCCCGGTCTGGACCTGGAGGCTTTCGGGTCCTACTTCACGGCCGCCTACCCGGGCATCACCAGCGGCCCGCTTCGGGCCAGCGTGCTGGCCGGCGGCAAGTCGAACATCACCTACGAGGTGACCGACGGCCGGGACCGCTGGGTAGTTCGCCGCCCCCCGCTCGGCCACGTGCTCGCCACCGCGCACGACATGGCCCGTGAGTACCGGGTGATCAGCGCGCTGGCCGGCACGAGCGTCCCGGTGCCGCGGACGTTCCTGCTGTGCGAGGACACCGGCGTGATCGGGGCCCCCTTCTACGTCATGGAAAAGGTGGCCGGCACGGCCTACCGGTCCGCCGCCCAGTTGGAGACGATCGGCGCCGAACGGACCCGGGCCATCGCCATGCGGATGATCGGCACCCTGGCCGATTTGCACGCCGTCGACCCCGATGCAGTCGGGCTGGCCGACTTCGGGCGGCCGCAGGGTTTCCTGGCCCGTCAGGTACGCCGCTGGAAGAAGCAGCTGGACTCCTCCCGGAGCCGGGACCTGCCCGGCGCCGAGGACCTTTACGCGGCGCTCGAGGCCCGGATCCCCGCCGAATCCGACGTCGCGATCGTGCACGGGGACTACCGGCTGGATAACCTGCTGGTCGGCGAGGACGACCGCGTTCTGGCCGTGCTGGACTGGGAGATGGCGACGCTGGGCGACCCGCTCGCCGATATCGCGCTGCTGCTCGCCTACCAGGCGCTGGCCCGGCTCGAGACCGGTTACGCCGTCGCCGACGCGGCGGTGGCGCCGGGATTTCCGGATGCGGACACCATTGCCGCCGTTTACGCGGAGCGCAGTGGCCGGGATCTTTCCGATCTTGGCTTCCACCTGGGGCTGGGGTACTTCAAGATCGCTGTGATCTGCGAAGGAATCTATTACCGCTACACGCACGGCCAGACACTCGGCGAAGGATTCGGCGACATCGGTGCCGCCTCCGAGCCCCTCATCCAGGCCGGGCTCGCCATTATGAAGGAGAACTCGTGATGGACTTCCGCTTTGACGCAGTCACCGAGAAAATGCGGGACAACCTGCTCGCCTTCATGGAAGAAAAGATCTACCCGGCCGAGCCCGTCTTCGCCGAGCAGTTGGCGTCCCTCGCTGATCGCTGGGCCTGGACCCGGGTTCCCATCCTCGCCGAGCTGAAGGCCGAGGCGCGGGCGGGTGGCCTGTGGAACCTGTTTCTGCCGGGCGAACACGGTGCCGGGCTCACCAACCTGCAGTACGCGCCGCTGGCGGAGATCACCGGGCGCAGCCTGAGCCTGGCCCCGGCCGTGCTGAACTGTTCCGCGCCGGACACCGGGAACATGGAAGTGCTGGCCATGTTCGGTTCGGAAGAGCAGCGTAAAACCTGGCTCCAGCCGCTGCTGGACGGCGAAATCCGCTCCGCCTTCGCGATGACCGAACCGGACGTCGCGTCCTCGGACGCCACGAACATCGCCACCCGGATCGAGCGTCACGGCGACAGCTACGTGATCAACGGCCGGAAGTGGTGGATCACCGGGGCCATGAACCCGGACGCCAAGATCTTTATCGTCATGGGCAAGACCGACCTGGGCGAGCAGCGTCACCGCCAGCAATCCATGATCCTGGTTCCCCGTGAAACACCGGGGCTGACGGTCAAGCGCGGGCTGCAGGTCTTCGGCTACGACGACCGCGAGCATGGCGGCCACGCGGAGCTGGAGTTCACCGACGTCCGGGTCCCCGCCGCCAACCTGATCGGCGCGGAAGGCGACGGCTTCGCCATCGCCCAGGCCCGGCTCGGTCCCGGCCGAATCCACCACTGCATGCGCTCGATCGGTGTCGCCGAGCAGGCGGTCGAGCTCATGTGCCGGCGGGCGCTGGAGCGGACCGCCTTCGGCAAGCCGCTCGCGGAGCAGGGGGTCATCCGGGGGTGGATCGCCGAGGCGCGGGTCCGGATCGAGCAGCTCCGGCTGCTGGTGCTGAAAACCGCGTGGCTTATGGACACCGTCGGAAACAAGGGCGCGCACAGCGAAATCCAGGCCATCAAGATCGCGACGCCGGAGGCGGTCGAGTGGATACTGGACAAGGCGATCCAGGTGCATGGCGCCGGCGGCCTGTCGCAGGATTTCCCGCTCGCCGCTCAGTTCAGCGGCATCCGGACGCTGCGGTTCGCGGACGGGCCGGACGAGGTGCACAAGAACTCGCTGGCCCGGGCCGAACTGAAGCGGTACGCGCCGGTCTCAGCCAGCGGGCGGTGACGCGGGCACCTGCTGGACGGGGGTCAGCTCGCTCGCCAGACCGGCGAGGGCGGTGGCGGCCCGCTCGCTGAACGTGCCCACCGTCATCCGGGCTGCCGGGCCGATTACCCCTCTACAATACGCAAATACCGTAGTGAGGAGGATCGAAATGCCGGGTCCGGACGGATGGGTCGTCGTCGGTGTGGACAACGGCGGCACGGCCAACAATGGCACCGTCCTGGACTCCGGAGGCCACTTTCTCATCGACCGGATGGCCGAGATCCCGAGTTATGTGCGGGAGGGGCCGGACAAAGCCGTGCAGGCTCTGGTCGATTCGGTCGACCACGTACTGGGCCTGGTCGGCCTGCCCCGGTCAGCGGTGCGCGCGGTAGGCCTGGACACGCCGGGGCCGGCCAGCGCCACCGGCGTCCTGTCCTCCCGCGGCGCGACCAACTTCGCGGATCCGCAGTGGTGGGGCTTCGACATCCGGGGAGCGCTGGAAGAGCGCCTGCGGCTGCCGGTCATCTACCACAACGACGGAAACGCGGCCGCCCTGTACGCCCACCACACGCAGTACGGCGCCGATTCCGATCGGCACAGCTCGGTCTCGGCCATCGTTGGGACCGGTCTGGGCGGCGGAGTCGTGGAAGCCGGGCGGGTCATCAGCGGCGCGGCCGGCATGGCCGGCGAGCTGGGCCACGTGCCCATCCCGATGGAGGGGCTGCTGGAGGATGGGCAGCCGATACCCGACTGCAACTGCGGCCAGGCCGGTGATGTGGAGAGCGTCGCCTCACTCACCGGCATCGCGAAGAACCTGCTGCCCTACTGGCTGAGCCGCTATGAGGGACACGAGCTGGGCCGTGAGGTGCCGCCCAGCAAAGCGGCGAAGCTGGTCCGGCGCTACGGGGAGGACGCGGACGAGCTCGCCCTGAAGATCTTCGAACAGCAGGCGATGGCGCTCGGCCGGCTGTTCACCATCGCGGCGAACTTCACCGATCCGGGCACCTACTTCGTGGGCGGGGGGGTGGTGGAGGCGGCTCCGCACTTCCGGGACTGGTTCCTGGGCCGGGTGCGCGAGCACTCGACGCTGCGGTCCGAGCAGGCCCGGGTGGCCAGGTTCGCGCTGGTGCCCCAGCTCGATATGGCCGGCGCGCGTGGGTCGGCGGTGGCCGCCCGCGACTGGCTGCTCAGAGGTTAAGCCTCGGTGGGCGGGACGACGACGACCATGGTCAGCTGGACCGGGTCCGGGCCCTCGTTGGCGTAGCGGTGCGGGCGCCCGGCCGGGAACCGGGCACACTGACCGGAGGCGAGCTCGTGCCGCTCGCCCGCGACCGACACGTGTGAGCGCGCCGTTCTCGACCCAGACCATCTCCCGGGTCGCCGGGGCATGCGCATCGCCGCCGAATGTCTCCCCCGGCATCAGCGTCCACCGTCACAGTTCCACCGCCCACGGCGGATCCCGTCGCGCCCAGGATGGTCCCGGTGCCGCCGGAGGGCCCGTGCCACAGCACCCGGCCGCCCGGACCGGAAATCTGGACCGACGGCTCGCCGCTCATGTCCACCAGGCGCGTGACGGGCACGCCGAAGGCATCGCCGATCCTGGCCAGCGTGGCCAGGTTGGGGCTCGAGCGGCCTTGCTCCAGGGCGACGAGCACGCCCTTGCCGCCGGGGCGATCGGCCTGCTCCTGTTTTACATGGGCTTCGCAACGGCCCCGATGAGCGTGGTGGCGCCCGTGCCCGCACTCGCCGCGGCCCTGCTGCCGCTGGGCGTGGCGGTGGGGCCGGCCTCGTGCTGGGGACTATTTGAGCGCTCTCTGTAACTCAGTTGGTGCGGACTCTTGCGGCCGGAAGTATCAGGAAGGTCATCCGGCCGCATGAATCCCGGGGAAGGCACACCGTAACGCCAACCGGCGATCAATCTTCGCCGTCGTCTTTTCTGCCTGGAAAGATCAGCCCGCACACCTCGAGGTACAGCTGCTCAGGATACGGAAGGTGGTCAACCCTCCGCAGCGCCTGTTCCTGCCCGGCCGACTCCAGGATGAACTCACCGTACCCGAGCAGCCGGCCGAGCGAGGAACGCTGGAAGCTCATGTCCGTGACCTTCACGAGCGGCATCATGGCCACCTTGCGGGTGACGACCCCGGTGGCGAGCAGCATCCGCCGGGAGGTGACGATGAAGTAGTCCTGCGACCACTCCCAGACCTTGTAGGCCAGCCAGGCCAGCAGAACCGCCCACACGATCCACACGAAACCGACGACATCGGCGTTGTGCCGCGCCACCGTCGTGCTGATCAATGCGGCGATTACCAGCCCGAGCAGAGTAATGCTTATGGGCCTGAGCAGCACAGCCGGGTGCTTGCGAACCGTAATTACCTGATGCTCATGCGGCAAAAGGTATTTATTGACGGCGTTCGGAACGGTGTCGGTCCCCGGCACGAGCCTCATAACGCCTCCTGAGACCCAGCTGGAGAACGGCTCACAGCGAGGTGAAGAAGTCGGCCAATCCATGCGCTGCGGCAGTGAGGAAATTGCCGATGTCGTTAACGATATGCGCAGCGCCGGTCGGATTCTTGATCACAAAAAACAGAAGGAAGGCGACGGTCAGCCAACCTAGGATCGTCTTCAGCTTCACGATGCCTCCCTGGACCCGCGCCCAGTTCACTTTTACCGCTACCATAGCTTAACCGTGGCGCGAAGCCTAGCTATGATTACGGATAGTAACTCTACCGTAACCCGGGCACCTGCGGCAGGGCGGGTCCCCTTACCAATGCGGAAGCCTTCATTTTGCCAGAGTCCGGCCGGTTCGGCCGGATATCGCACCCCGCCGGCGTGGCGCAGGGTGACCGGGATGTGGCCGGCCGGCGCCCCGCGCCCGGTACGGGGCCGCCGCCGCCGCCCGGCTTGCGCGCGGTGTGGCCGCCGCTGGAAGCTGCCCTTATGCTGAATCGCCGGTTTGGCCGCCCCAGGCTCCGCCATCTGGCAGCATTCCCCCCGTGCACAGGATGTTTACGGAATGACGATGACAGACGTGAGCGCCACTGATTTCGCTGTCATCGCTTACCGGGAAGATGACCGGTGGGAAGCCGAGGTCCTTCCCGAAGTGCTGGCGGCCGATCTCAGCGGCCTCATTCACGCGCTGCGACAGCAGCCGAGCGTAGCGGGCACACTCGGCTTCGTCGGGGTGGGCGACGACTTTTTCATCGCGGTCCGGGTGATGGGCGGGGAGGTTTCCATCTTTCTGTCCGACGTTACGGCGGCCGCGGACTGGCCCCTGGCCTCGCAGGTGCTCACGTTCCTGGACATCCCCGTGCCGGAGGATGACGATCTGGACCAGGTACTGCCCGCCGGTGACCTGTCCATCTTCGCTGACCTGGGACTGGAGGAGTGGGAGCTGTGCGCTATCGCCGGTGACCTCGACCTGTTCCCCGACGAGGCGGTGGCCAGTATCGCCGGGCGCCTTAAGTTCCGTGAGGCGATGGAACGCGCGCTCGAAGTCGCTCTCGGGCCCTGACCCGGCACGATGATCACCGGCTACGAGGCCCAGTTCGTGCCCGCGATGAGGCTGGCGCTGGCTGAGGCGGCTGGCGCGGCCGCCGGAGACTCCGGAGACTCCCGGGCCGGCCCGGACCGGGCCGACGTACCGGTCGGGGCGGTGATCCTGGACAGCGGCGGTGGGGTGCTGGCCCGGGCCCGCAACCGCCGTGAGGCTGACCGCGACCCCACCGCGCACGCCGAGATACTGGCCATTCGCGAAGCGGCCCGGATCATGGGTCAGTGGCGGCTCGACGGCTGCACGCTGGTGGTGACGCTGGAACCGTGCCCCATGTGTGCGGGAGCGGTCACGCTCTCTCGTCTGGACCGGCTGGTCTACGGGGCTGACGATCCGAAGGCGGGCGCGGTGGGCTCGCTGTGGGATGTCGTACGGGACCGCCGCCTGGCGCACCGCCCAGAGGTGATCCGCGGCGTACTCGCCCGCGAATGCGCCGCCCTGCTCCGCGGGTTCTTCGCGCAGCGCAGGCAGGCAGGCCAGGATGGTAAGCTCGCCGGCGGTGGAGTCGCCTAGTGGCCGAGGGCGCACGCCTCGAAAGCGTGTGAGGGGGCAACCCCTCCGTGGGTTCAAATCCCACCTCCACCGCCAGCACGGCTACACGGACGCGGTGTCCTGACCATGAGCCCGGGCGGAGGCCTTCGCTTCGCCGCGGTGCGGGAACACGTAGCTTAATCCTGCGAGGTGATCCGAATGGTGGCGCCGCAGGGCACCGTATTTTTCCTGATTTTGATGGTGGTCTTTGCGGTCCTATTGACGTGGCTCGTCATCGCGAAGCACGCAGTGTTCCGGGTGCTGGCCGCATGCCTGGCGTTTATCCCGGCCATGCTGTTCGGTGTAGCCGCGGTCAACCGCTATTACAACTATTACCAAACGTGGGGCTCTATCGTTGCGGACTTCACCAACCAGGGCGTGGCGTCGGTTCCGCAGGTGCCGCATCTCACCGGCAAGCAGGGAGTCAGCAAGCTCGGGCTTTCGCCGCAGGCCCGCGCCGAGGCGACCCAGACCGGATACCTTTTCGAGCAGACGGTGAAGGGCCGGCTGAGCCATATCTCCCGGACCGTCTATATCTACCTGCCGCCGCAGTATTTCCTGGCCAAGTACGCCTCGTACCGGTTCCCGGTCATCGAGATGCTGCACGGCTCGCCCGGCAATCCCGAGCAGTGGGTCGACCCGCTCAATATCCTCCCCACGCTGGACGACATGATCGCCCAGCACCAGGCCGACCCGGCGGTGCTGGTGATGCCCGACACCGACGGCGGCGAGAAGTACTCCCTTCAGTGCCTGAACGCCATCGGGGGAGTGCCGGATGCGACCTACGTAGCGATCGACGTCCCGAATTTCGTGGCGGCCAACTACCGCGTCCAGCCCCCCGGCAAGGCGTGGGGGATCGGTGGCCTGTCCGAGGGCGGCTTCTGCGCGGCCAACCTCTCCCTGCAGTACCCGTCGCGATTCGGGTACGCGGGCGTCATAAGCGGGTATTTCGCGCCGACGGACAACCTGGTCCCGATCGGGAACCAGCGCGGCGCGCCCGCCGTCTACAAGCCGCCGTTCCCCGGCCACCCGGAACTGCTGAAGAAGAACAGCCCGGACGTCTACATCACCCAGCTTCCCCCAGGCACGCTGATCCCGCAGTTCTTCCTGGCCGCCGGGGCCGACGATGCGCTGGACGTCCGGGCCGCGGCGAGCTTCCGCCAGCAACTGCAGCTGTACCAGGCCAATGTCCCGCTGGTGCTGGTCCCGAACGCCACGCACAACGCGACCGCGTGGCGGGGCGCGCTGCGGCCGATGTTCAGCTGGATGACCCCTCAGCTCACTCACCAGGCCCAGCTCGCGGACGAGGCGCTCGCCGCGAGCCAGCGCGCCAAGGCCAAGGCCAAATCTCGGCCCGTCAGCCCCGCGCCGCTGAGCCCGTCCGCCACCACCGGATCCATCCGGCCCGGCAAGTGAGCCGACTGAGCAGGCGGCCGGATCCTCAGGTGCGGATGAGCCCCAGCAGGTACCCCAGCCGGGACGCCGCCGCACGCGGCTCACCCGCCGGGGCCAGCACCATGCCGTCAAAGGCGACAAAGGACCCGCCCGCGACACCGACCGCTGCTGAGACCGCAGCAGACAGCGGGTTACTCACCTCAAGTGCGGGACATGGACCGGATCCCAGGCGGGCGCGCAAGCCGAGCCGGTGCAGGTGCACGGCCAGAGCCCGCAAGGATCCGGAGGTGTTATCGTGCCCGGTCATCGCTGTCCGCCCTCCGATGGAATCCCCCCATCATGCACTTAGTAACCGCCTGATCGCAGGATGTAACCAATTTTGGGCAGCAGCGTTTCCCCGAAGCCACCCCACGGCCCCTCACCACACCACGCGCACCTGTACCCGGCCGTGCGTACCCAGGAGCGGCCAGCTGCCGTTCCTCGCCGCGGCCCCGCTGATCGTCGTCGCTGCGGCGGCCCTGTCGCTGATTGCTGCGCGGATCCCGGGTCGGCGGGACCTCACCTGACGGCGGCGCCCGGCCGCGGTACGTCCGTGGCGGGATGGCGGTACAGCACAAGGGCCACGTCGTCTTCATAGCCGCCGGACGGGGCCAGGGCGGCCATCACCTGCGAAGCGAGATCCTGCACCGGCAGGCCGTGGCCGTCCCGCAGTGCAGCGGCCACTGCCGCGATGCCGGCCGTCAGCGGGCGACGGCGCCGCTCGACCAGCCCATCGGTATAGAGCAGCAGGACGGCCCCGGCCCGGAGCCATCCTTCCGCGTCGGACCGGCGCCTGCCCGGCTCGATGGCCAGGGATAGTGAACGGCCCTCTTCCAGCAGCTCGGCCCGGCCATCCGGATGAGCGAGAATGCCCGGCGGATGGCCGGCACTGCTGTAGGTAAACCGGCCTGTCGCGGGGTCGAGGATGACACAGAACGCTGTACTGCACATGGCGCCGGGGATGCGCGCGGCAAACTGGTCCAAACCCGCTAGCGCCTCGGCCGGGCTCGCGTTCTGCAGGAGAAGGGCCCGACAGGCGCTGCGCAGCTGTCCCATGATGGTGGCCGCACCCAGGTCGTGCCCGACGCAGTCACCGACGACGATCCCGATCCGGCCGGCCGGGAGCCTGATGACGTCGTACCAGTCCCCGCCGACTTCGAGCGGCTGGGTCGCCGGCTCGTAGCGGGCGGCGAAGTCGGCCGGGAGCTGCGCCGGCCCGAGGATGGCCCGCTGCAGGGCGATCGCCGTCTCACGCTGCTGATCTATCTGATCGGCGCGATGCAGCGCCTGGACCAGGTATCCGCCCAGCATGGCCAGCAGCGCCCGGTCCTGCTGGGTGAACAGCCGCTCGGGATCGGGCTCGATCCACAGCACGAGCCGGCCCAGCGGGTGCTCCATCGTGATGCCGATCGCGCCGGTCCCGCCGTCGGCCGGCCGCAGCAGCGGCTGCCCGGCGAGGCCGGTGATCTTCTGCCGCACTTCGCCGGGCAGATCTTCCCACCGGGTGGCAGGGCCGGTGGCCGCAGCCAATTGCGGCGCGCCGCGTTCGCTGAACGTGACGGCGAGCACGCGGCGGGCCCGCCACAGTTCGTGCAGCTCCTCTACTGTTCTGCGGACGGCCTCGGGCAGGCTTCCCGCCTCGGACAGGAAAAGGCCCATGGCGGCGAGCGCCGATTCGCGCTGCCTGGCGTAGTGCGCGTCCGTGACATCGCGCAACGTGCCGGCGACCATCTCCCATCCCGCGTCCGGGTCCGGGACGCTGGTGAGGCTGGCCTCCACCCAGAGCGGGCGCCCGTCCCGGTGCCGGGCCGGCGCCGTGATACTGCCGCCTTCGTTGAGCAGGTGGGCGAAGGCCTCGGTGGCCTGGCGCTGCAACTCCGGCCGGAAGCCCGCCCGGGGCCGCCAGGGATACGGCGGGGCATAAGGCAGCCCTTCCGGGCCGAAGCCGAGCACGCTCGTGAACGCCGGATTGATCTGAACGATCACGCCGGCGCCGTCCGCGACGAAGAAGGCCTCCTGCAGGGAGTCGATCACTGCTGCCCGCCACCGGGCATGATGACGGCGCATGTCTGCGAGCCGCACATGCTCCCGGACGCGGGCCCGTAGCTCGGCGGCGGAAAACGGCTTGGCCAGGTAGTCGCCGGCGCCGTCAGCCGGGCCGTCCAGGGCGGCGGACTCCGGCCCGGCCCGGGCTGGCAGCAGCAGGACCGGCACCTCCGCGGTGGCCGGATCGGCGCGCAGCGCGGCCACCAGATCCAGGCCGTCCAGGCCCGGCATCATCACGTTGCTGATGACAAGATCCGGCGGCCTGCCCCGGGCGGAGTCGAGCGCCGACCGGCTTTCGGCGAGCGCCGTGACCTCGTAGTCCGGGGCCAGCAGCCGTTGCAGGTACGACCGCATATCCGGGTTCTCATCCACCAGCAGCACCCGCGCGGCGGTGCCGCGCACGGCCGCCCGGCGGCCGGGAAGGAGTCTCCCGGAGTCGGCCGGGGCGGCCTGCGGATCCGCCGGGCCGTGCTCCGGAGCGGCTGGCTGGTCACTACGCGGGAGATGGTCCTGGCCGAGCGGCAGGCGGATCGTGAGGCGGGTGCCGGTTCCCTCGGTGCTGTCCGCGGTGATCGTTCCCCGGTGCAGGGCGGTCATCTCGCGGACCAGGGCCAGGCCGATGCCGCTGCCCGCGCTGGACCGGGACCGGGCGTCAGGCACACGGTGGAAGCGCTCGAATACCCGGGACAGCTCCGCCGCAGGTACACCGATGCCAGTGTCGGCGACCCGCAGGACCGCGTGGGTGTCCTGGTGGCGGAGCGAGACGCTGATGCTGCCTTCGAAGGTGAACTTCAGCGCGTTGCCCAGCAGGTTGAGGACGATCTCCTCCCACATGCCCCGGTCCACGTAAACCGGCTCAGGCAGCGGCGGGCAGTCCACTTCGAACCGGAGGCCGGCCTTCTCGACGGCCGGCCGGAACAGGCTGGCCAGGTCCGTGGTCACCGCGGCGAGGTCCACCGGCTCGAACTGGGCCCGCGTCCGCCCGGCCTCGATGCGGGAGACGTCCAGCAGCGCATTGACCAGCTTCCCGAGCCGCAGCCCGTTGCGGTGGATGACCTCCAGGTCCTGCCGTACGTTCTCGTCCCGGCCGGCCAGCCGCGCCCGCAGCTCCGCCAGGGGTCCCATGATCAGCGCCAGCGGGGTCCGGAACTCGTGACTGACGTTCGCGAAGAACGCTGTCTTGGCCCGGTCGATCTCGGCGAGTTCGTCGGCTTTACGTCGCCGGGCCTGATAGGCGCTGGCTGAATTGATCACCAGCGCGGTGTGATGCGCCACCAACTGGAGGAAGGACTGGTAAGAATCGTCCAGTGCCCGGGTGGCGCTGGCCGCCAGGACGATCACGCCCGCGGCCTGACCGTCGCCCTCCCCGGCCAGTGGCAGCACCATGGCCTCGGCGGGGGAAGACGGCCAGCCGCCGGAGGGGAGCGGCGCGTACCGGTTCGCGACGTCGCCGACCCTGATCGCCTGGCCGCTGCGCAGGACCTCCGTTACCGGCCACGCGCCTGGTCCGCCCGGCTGGAGTGCGGGCTCCGCACCTGGCGGGCTGAGGCAGGCCAGGACTGGGCCGTCGACGTCGTGGCTCCGCAGGTAGACGGCCGCAAACGGGACGTCCTTCCCGGCCCGGCCGAGCGCCCGGGTTACCCGTTCGCACGCCTCCGGGACGCTGTGTACGCCGCTCGCCAGCGCGCTCAGGGTGGTCAGCAGGGCCATCCGCCGCTCCCCGATCACCCGCTGCGTGGCGTCGGTCGCGACGGTGAAGACCCCGCGCACGGCTCCTGCGTCGTCGTGCAGCGGGCTGAAGGACCAGGTCCAGTAGGTTTCCTCCCAGTAGCCGTGCCGGTTCATCAGCAGCAGCTCATCCTTGGACCAGGTCGGCTGGCCGCTGCGCAGCACGGAGGTCAGCATCGGCCCGATGGTGCCCCAGATCTCTGTCCACACCTCGCTGCCTGCCTTGGCCAGCGCGGGATGCTTGGTGCCGAGGAACGGCCGGTAGGCGTCGTTGTAGAGGAAGAAGAGGTCTTCTCCCCACCAGACGACCATCGGGAAGCTCGACGTAAGGCAGATCCGGCAGGCGGTCTGCAAGCTGGACGGCCACTGTGACGGCTCGCCGAGCGGCGTGTCGGCCCAGTCGTGCGCGCGCATCCGGCGGGCCATCTCGCCATCGCCCAGGAACGCCTGCTCGGCATCCTCAGTGCTGGGCATGCTTACGGCCTGCTGTCCGGCCTGTCCGGGACGTCGTTACCGGCGAGGCTCAGGACGCTGGCGGGCAGCGTGATACCGGGACGGAGCCCCGGCGACGCCTCGGGGCGGCCGAACGAGGCCGTAATCGGGACGACCCCGGCCCAGATGTCCAGCTCCGCGTCGGCCGAATCATCGTCATCGGGCCCTCCGGCGCGCGCCTTGACCGATGCCTCCTGGAGCGGCATGGCCAGGATGACCGTTGCGCTGAGCTCTTTCCGGCTGGGTGCGCGGGCCTCGCTCCAGCGCCGCGGCAGCAGCTTCTCGGTAAAGGCCTCGAACGTGGCAAGTCGCTCGCCAGCCCCCTCCACCACGCGGAAGGCGCCGAGCACGACGACTGATTCGTAGTTGGCCGTGTGCTCGAAGACGGAGCGGGCCAGCACGAGCCCGTCCAGCCGGGTGACGGTCAGGCAGGCGGGCCCGCCGCGGGCCAGGGTGCGCACCGCCCGGCTCCCGGTCGACCCGTGGATGTAGATCTCGTCGCCGACCCGGGCGTACAGCATCGGGATGCAGTACGGCACACCGTCGTCGACGAACGCGACGTGGGCCATCAGCCCCCGGTCGAGCGCGGCCTCCACGGTCACCCGGTCGTAGCGGCCCAGTTCGGCGCCGCGCCGTACCCTGACCCGGCCGGAGATCAGCTCCTCTGCCATAAGGCCACTATGGCCCACGGCGCTCCGCGCACGGTGCCGAGGTACCGTCGGGTTCGTGGCGGGCCGGCAGGTGCGATGTGTGCGAAGCGGTCCAGCAGCTCAAGCGGGTCGTCAGTATGCTCCCAATGGTGCCGGTCAGCCCGCTGCACGCCCGCATACCTGCCCCTGAGCCGCCGGAGACACGGACACCACCATGCCAGAGAGCACCAGCGGTCACGTGACCGTGCATGAGACGCTCCCTTGCCGGGTACTCGTCGGCCGCGGCGCCCGCCGCGAGATCCCGGGTGAGATAGAGCGGCTCGGTGCGCGGCAGGTGCTGCTCGTGTCGACGGGATCCGCCAAGGCGGCTGCGGGCGAGCTCACCGAGGCCTTTGGCTCTCGCCTGGCCGCGTGCTTCGACCGGCCGGTGGTGCACACCCCGGTGGAGGTGACCGCCGAGGTCATGGGGGTGGTCGAGCAGACCGGTGCCGACAGCGTTGTGGCCATCGGCGGCGGCTCCGCGATCGGCCTGGCGAAGGCGGTGGCGGCGCGGACCGGAATAGCACAGATCGCCGTCCCTACGACGTACGCCGGATCCGAGGTGACCCCCGTGCTGGGCGAGACCGAGGAGGGCGTGAAGACGACACGCCGCGACCCGGCGATCGCTCCCGGAACGGTGGTGTATGACGCCGAACTGACGGTGAAGATGCCCGTCGGTCTCACGCTGACGAGTTCCCTGAACGCCCTGGCGCACGGAGTCGAGGCGCTCTGGGCCCAGGACGCCACCGCCGTCACCGACGGGCTCGCGACCGAGTCAATTCAGGGGATCCTCAGCTCGCTCCCCGAGGTGCTCGCGAACCCGTCCGGCGTCTCCGGCCGCGAGCGGCTGCAGTCGGCCGCCTGGCTCGCCGGCCTATGCCTGGCCCAGACCCAGATGGGGCTGCACCACCAGCTGGCGCACGCTCTCGGGGGGACGTTCGGCCTGCCGCACGCCGAACTTCACGCGATGCTCCTGGCCCACGTGCTGGCCTTCAACCTCCCCGCTGCACCGGAGGCAGCGGCCCGGCTCGCGCGGATCACCGGCACCGACCCGGTGGCCGTCGTCTCCCGGCTCGCACGCAGCCACAACGGGCCCACCACGCTCAGCGCGCTGGGAGTTCCCCGGGACGGGCTGCATGCCGTCGCCGAGCGCGTCGTCGCCCGGCCCTACCCGAACCCGCGGCCCCTGACGGTAGACGGGATCGACGAACTCCTCAACCAGGCCTGGTAGCCGGCGTGAACGGCGGCCGAGCGCTCTCGCCCCGGCACGGCAGCGCTCAAGCGCCGATCCAGGGGGTAAACGAAACGGAACCTGGGACCGGGACCGTCTCCCGCGCGCCGGGCCAAACACTAACGGCTCGGCAAGCCGCCGTCTTTTGCTGGATGACAACCTCGCGGTATCGGCCCGCGACACTTGCAACGGCCAGCATTTCCTGCTAAAAGGAGATATCAGGTGATTCAGGAAATTAAGGCCAAGATGGGCATCTTAGTGTCGGCGGTGCGGTGTCGGACCACGTACTAATGCCACTCTCATCTACGATGTGGGCACTTGTTAAATCATTTCGTTGTGTTAAATCATTTCGGTTGCAAAGCTCCTGAAGTGGGTCGCCTCTCCAGATTGAAAGGATTTAGGAATGGGATGTCTAAAGCTCCGACTCCGCATCCTTACCCTCGCGGCCGGGGTGATAGCACTGCTAGGGCTCGCCCTGCCAGCTGCAGAAGCAGCTACCTCGGCGTCGGGGGCGGCAGCCACTGGCTCGTTACTACCGTGGGGTCTCTATCAGGCGAGCAACAACCTGCAGTATTCGCTCGGAAGTTCAGTGCCCAACTATGGCATCGAGTACTACGCGTGGTCATCGTCAGGCACTGAGTCCTTCGATGTCGCGAGCGCGAACGCGGCGTATAACAGCAATCCGTCCATCGAGCCGTTCCTCGAGCTCCAGCCGTGCACCAGCCCCTGCACCGCCACCGGAGGCGGCGGGTACTCGCTAGTCGACATCGCCAACGGCGTTTACGACTCGTCGCTCAGCGCGTTCAACTCGGCGGTGGAGTCCTGGGGGCACCCGGTCCGGATGACGTTCGCCCATGAGATGAACGGTAACTGGTACCCCTGGGGCTACCAGTCCTACACTGCGGCGCAGTGGATCGCTGCCTGGGATCACGTGACGTCAATCATCAATGCGCCGAATGTGACCTGGGTGTGGGCGCCTAACATCAATACCACCGCGTACCACCCGCTGAGTTCGTACTGGCCCGGCGCTAGCAATGTCGGAATGTGCGGCATCGACGGGTATCTTTCGTCCAGCACGAGCACGTGGTCGACCACCATAGTGCCCAGTGTCTCGTCCCTCGAGTCGACCTGTGGCAGTAAGCCGTGGGTGCTCGCAGAGACGGGGGTTAACGACACTGATTCGAACGCCGTGCCGCAGATCGATGACCTCGTAAATAGCGCCCGCTCAAGCGGCGCCAGCGCCATCTTCTACTTCGACAAGTACAACTGGCTGCTGACGAGCGCGATGCAATCGGAGTTCCTCAACGATGTGGGCTAGTGCTCTGAATCGCGGCAGAAGCCCTACGTCGCCCTCAGCTCGCCGCACCCCGAGCGGAGACCAAGGCCCTGATCCGGCATCGCAGCACGGCACACATAAGTCCGCGGTGCCTCGCCAAGGCTTTTGCCGACTGAGGCCAGAACTGAGACCACCGGAGTTGGTCCGGTACGCCTTGTACCTGGACACTTGCGGCGTCTTGCCTGGTCTGGGGTGGCGGAGGATAAGGGATTCGAACCCTTGAGGGGTTGCCCCCAACACGCTTTCCAAGCGTGCGCCATAGGCCACTAGGCGAATCCTCCGCGGGCAAGCTTACCGGCCCGGCGGGCATCCTCGCGCAGGTCTGGGCAGCGTAGGCAGGCAGATTGGCGCGGACGGGCGAGGGTGGTCCGAGGCATGGCTAGACTGTCCCGAGGTCCCCCGCGCGGCGTGCATCCTGCCAACCCCCCCAGGGCCGGAAGGCAGCAAGGGTACGCGGGCTCTGACGGGTGCGCGGGGGACCCTTTCCCGTCCCAGGGACGTCCAGCGGAATCCCGGCCTGGCGAGGAGGGAGTTATGGCGCATCCTCCTTCGGATCCCCCGCCGCCCGCGGCGGCTGGGACCTCCCCGGTGACCGGATCCGCGGTGCCCCCCGCAGGCCCCCCGGCCGCCTTGGCCCTGTACCGGAAGTACCGGCCCGCCACCTTCGCCGAAATCAAGGGCCAGGAGCAGGTCACCGAGCCGTTGCGGCAGGCGCTGCGCAGCGGGCGGATCAACCACGCCTACCTCTTCAGCGGGCCGCGCGGGTGCGGCAAGACCTCCAGCGCCCGCATCCTGGCCCGGTCGCTGAACTGCGTGAACGGGCCCACGCCGGATCCGTGCGGGGTATGCGACTCGTGTGTCGCGCTGGCCCCTTCAGGGCCGGGCAGCATCGACGTGATCGAGATCGACGCGGCATCCCACGGCGGCGTGGACGACGCACGGGACCTGCGAGAGCGCGCGTTCTACGCACCGGTCGCCGGGCGCTTCAAGGTGTACATCATCGACGAGGCGCACATGGTGACTCAGCAGGGGTTCAACGCCCTGCTCAAGCTGGTCGAAGAGCCCCCGCCGCACCTCAAGTTCATCTTCGCCACCACGGAGCCGGACAAGGTCATCTCAACCATCCGGTCCCGGACGCATCATTACCCCTTCCGGCTGATGCCCCCGACCGTGCTGCGCCGGCTGCTGGAGGAGATCCTCGTCCAGGAAGGCGTCACGTTCGACCCGGACGTGCTGCCGGTGGTGGTACGCGCCGGCGCGGGCTCAGCCCGGGACTCGCTGTCGGTGCTCGACCAGCTCGTGGCGGGCTCGGACGAGGCCGGACTGACCTACGAGCGAGCCATATCCCTGCTCGGCTATACCGATGCGACGCTCCTCGACGAGATCACCGACGCGTTCGCGGCGGCGGACAGCGCCGCCGTGTTCCGGGTCGTGAACCGGATCATCGAGGGCGGCCATGAGCCGCGCCGGTTCGCGGCCGACATGCTGGACCGTTTCCGCGACCTGATCGTGCTCGCCGCCGTTCCGGACGCAGGCCAGACCGGGCTGCTCGACGTGCCGCCGGACCGGCTGGAGCTGATGAGCCGGCAGGCCGAACGGTTCGGGGTGGCGAGCCTCACCCGTGCGGCCGAGATCGTGAGCAATGCCCTGGACCAGATGCGCGGCGCTACCTCACCGCGACTGCTGCTCGAGCTGATGTGCGCGCAGATCCTGCTGCCCGCCGCGAGTACTGATGAAAAGGCGCTCCTGGCCCGACTGGAACGGCTGGAGCGCGGTGGCGGCCTGGCCGGCCCGACTGGCTCCGCTGGCCTGCCGCAGCCTGGCCAGCAGGGTGCCGCGGAATCCCCGGTTCCGCCGGCCCGGTCACGCCCAGCTGAACACCACCAGAGCCCGGCTGGGTGGCCCGGTGCGGGGACGCCGGATGCGGTGCCTGCCACCCGTCCGCCCGAGAGCGGAAACGCGGGGCCAGCTCCCGCCCCGCCCCGTTCGGCCGGAGACGACGTCATGGCCGCGCCGGGCGCTGGCACGCGGGCGGACAGCCCAGCGCCACCGCAGGCGGCCGGGCCGCGGCCGGAGCAAGAGGCTCCGGCCGAGATTGTGCCAATCGCGGCGCCGCGGTCACCGGCAGCGTCCCCGTCGGGACCCGAAGCGTCCGCGCCGGCCGGCCTGGCGGGGGCCGAAGCGGTCAGCCGCAGCTGGGATGCAATCCTCGACGCCATCAAGCGGGAGCGCCGGGTCGCCTGGATGCTGCTGAGCAACGCCAGCGTCGTCTCACTCGATGACGGCACCCTCACCCTCCGGTTCGCGCGGGACGGCGACGTCAAGGGCTTCACGACCAGCGGATGTGACGCGGACCTGAAGCGGGTGCTCGCGGCCCAGTTCGGCCTGAACGTCCGGATCAGGGCGCTGTCCGGTAGCGATCCAGGTACTGGCGGCCGGGACGCCCGCCCGCGGCTGAACGCGGTTCCGGACCGGGCGGCCGACCCGGACCCGGCGCGCCCCCCCGGCCCGGCGCGTCCCCCGGACCCGGGCAGCAGTGCTGCGCCGGTGGGGAACGGCGGGAGCGTGGCAGGCCGGGCGGAAAGCCCCGGCCGCGGGGGAGCGCCGGCCGCTTCGCCGAGCCCGGCCGCTTCGCCGAGCCCGGCCGCGGAAAGCAAGGAGAGCACCGGTGAAACCGGGGGCCGCCGCCCGCGCGGCGCCGCCGGGAATCTCGCCTCCGCCACAAGCAGTAATGCAGTAAATACGTCGTCGCACGGCCAGCAGATGGGGACCTCCCCCGCTCCGGCTGCGCCCAGAGCGAACGCGCGTCCGGTATCCGCGCGGGCAGCGCACATCGTGGACGCGATCGAGACGCCCGATGCCGACGACATGGCCTCTCCCGGCCAGGCTGAAATCAGCGGGATGGACTTGATCCAGCGAGAGCTCGGCGGCCAGATCATCAGTGAGATCGAGGATTGACGGCCGGGGTGGGCCGTCCAGGAGTGGCATTGGCGTTCAGGGAACACACTGGGCGGGTGCACACTAGCCATGCGGCCGCAAACCCGCCCGGCCGGCCACCCGCTGTCCCGGCGGACAGCCGCCGGGGCCAACGCGACCGCACACGCTGACAACACCCACTGGGGGCAAAGTGAACCCTGACGGCCAGCTGGATATGCAGCAACTGCTCGCCGCCGCTCAGCAGATGCAAGAACAGCTCATGAATGCCCAGCAGGAACTTGCCGACACCGAGGTGTCCGGAACCGCGGGCGGCGGCCTGGTCACGGCTCAGGTCAACGGCCAGGGCGAGCTGGTGGATCTCAGCATCGCCGCTACGGCGATCGACCCGGACGACTTGGAGGAGTCGGCGCAGACCATCGCCGACCTGGTGCTCGCCGCCGTACGGGACGCCTACGCGCGGGCTGGCGATCTCCAGCAGGAAAAGATGGGCCCATTTGCGACCGCCCTCGGTAGCGGAATGCCAGGGCTGCCCGAGATGCCCGATCTGCCGGGTGGCCTGGGCACGCCGGGTGCCGCCGGGCTGGGTGGCCCGGGCCTGACCGGGACCGGCGACGACGGCGAGTGATGAGGGCCGCTCAGCTGGGCGGCCGGTGACCTAGCGAATCAGGATCTGACGTGTACGAAGGGGTCATACAGAACCTCATCGACGAGCTCGGCCGGCTTCCCGGCGTGGGGCCGAAGGGTGCGCAGCGGATCGCCTTTCATCTGCTGGCCGCCGACCCGGAGGAGGCGCGCAAGCTCGCGGCGGCGCTCCTGGAGGTGACGGAGCGGGTGAAGTTCTGCCGAACCTGCGGGAACGTGGCGGAGCAGGATCAGTGCCGGATCTGTCTCGATCCGCGCCGCGATCCGTCCATCATCTGCGTCGTCGAAGAGCCGAAGGACGTCGCGGCGGTCGAGAAGATCCGTGAGTACCGCGGGCGCTACCACGTGCTCGGCGGCGCGATCAGCCCGATCGATGGCATCGGCCCGGAGGAGCTCCGGATCAAGGAACTGATGACCCGGCTGTCTGATGGGACGGTTACCGAGCTGATCCTGGCTACCGATCCCAACCTCGAAGGGGAAGCGACCGCGACGTATCTCGCCCGGCTGGTCAAGCCGATGGACGTGCGGGTTACCCGGCCGGCCAGCGGGCTGCCGGTCGGCGGCGACCTGGAGTACGCGGATGAAGTAACGCTCGGTCGCGCGTTCGAAGGACGGAGACTGCTTGATGTCTGACGCCGCAGGGGGAGAAGAGTCGGCTGCGCAGCAGGCCGGGGAGGCCATGGCCAACCTCAGCCCGCTCGCGGACCAGATCGCCGGGAACGTCCGGCTCTTCCTCGACGGCGTCGAACGGCTGGCCGCCGGGGACGGCGGCGACGAGGCGGTGCCGCTACTGCTGCTCGAGGTGTCCCAGATCCTGCTGGCGGGAGCCCAGCTCGGTGCCACCACGGATGTGATCCTGCCGGGCAACTGGGAACCGGAGGTGGGTGACGACCCGGATCTGGACGCCCTGCGGGTCGGCCTGGCCCGGCAGGTTCCCGACTGCGACGACTACGCGGAACTGTTCGATCCGTACGCCGACACCCGCGGGACGTCGTTCCGGCTGTCCGATGACATCGCGGCCGTCGCCGCCGACCTCATCCACGGGCTCAAGCACTATCGGGCCGACCGGAAGCTGGAGGCCCTGTGGTGGTGGCAGTACTCCTACTTCAACCACTGGGGCACTCACGCCGGTGCCGCCCTGCGCGCGCTGCACGCGGTAGTCGCGCACGCGCGCCTGGACGTCGCCGAGGAGCAGACCGTCCTTTAGGGCCCTTAATCATTTGTGAGGGCCTGGCCTGGCCTGGATAAACTCAAGGGTCCGTCGGCCAGCAACCCGGGAGGAGCGATGCGTCGGTGGCGCTTGTCGTGCAAAAATACGGTGGCTCTTCGGTCGCCGACGCGGACGGGATCAAGCGGGTAGCGCAGCGGATCGTCGCGACACACAAAGCGGGCGACCGCGTGGTCGTGGTGGTCTCCGCGATGGGTGACTCGACGGACGAGCTCATTGACCTGGCGAACCAGGTCAGCCCGCTGCCGCCGGGACGTGAGCTGGACATGCTGCTCACCGCGGGTGAGCGGATCTCGATGGCGCTGCTGGCCATGGCCATCGCCAACCTTGGCCTGGAAGCCCAGTCGTTCACCGGATCGCAGGCTGGCGTCATCACGGACTCCGTACACGGCAGGGCGCGCATTATCGACGTGACGCCGGGCCGGATCGCCACTGCCCTTGACGGCGGGGCGATCCCGATCGTGGCCGGCTTTCAGGGTGTGTCGCAGACCAGCAAGGACATCACCACGCTGGGCCGCGGCGGCTCCGACACCACCGCGGTGGCGCTGGCCGCCGCGCTGCGCGCCGACGTGTGCGAGATCTACACCGACGTCGACGGCGTCTTCACCGCCGATCCCCGGATTGTCCGGGCTGCGCGGAAGATCCCGCGGCTCTCCTACGAGGAGATGCTCGAAATGGCCGCCTGCGGGACCAAGGTACTCATGCTGCGGTGCGTCGAGTACGCGCGCCGCTATGACGTGCCGATCCACGTCCGCTCCTCGTTCAGCAACAAGATAGGGACCTGGGTCAGCGGCCATGCGGGCCACAAGACGGAGACGGGCCAACTGAGCACGGCGCTGGCCGGCGCCGGGGAAGACGTGGAGGAGTCCGACGTGGAGCAGGCGATAATCTCCGGAGTCGCGCACGACGTGAGCGAAGCGAAGGTCACCGTGGTCGGCGTTCCGGACCGGATCGGCGAGGCCGCCGGGATCTTCCGGGTCATCGCGGGCGCCGGCATCAACATCGACATGATCGTGCAGAACGTCTCGGCCGTGGCCACGGGCCGGACCGACATCTCCTTCACGCTGCCGCGGGCCGACGGCCAGGCAGCCATGTCCGCGCTCCGCCAGCTGCAGAGCGCCATCGGCTTCGAATCCCTGCTCTACGACGACCGCATCGGCAAAGTGTCGCTGATCGGCGCGGGCATGCGTTCGCATCCCGGAGTGACCGCGACGTTCTTCGGCGCCCTGGCCGAGGCCGGGGTGAACATCGAGATGATCTCAACCTCGGAGATCCGCATCTCGGTGGTCGTCGATCAGAAGGACGTAAACGAGGCGGTCAACGCCGCGCACAAGGCGTTCGAGCTGGACGCGGATGAGGTCGAGGCCGTGGTGTACGGGGGGACGGGACGATGACGGGCAAGCCTGCCCTGGCGGTCGTCGGGGCCACGGGCGCCGTCGGCACGGTGATGCTTAACCTGCTCTCGACCCGGCAGGACGTCTGGGGCGAGATCCGGCTCATCGCGTCGCCGCGGTCGGCCGGGCGCACGCTGCGGGTCCGCGGCCAGGAGATCGAGGTCGTGGCGCTGTCCGACGAAGCCTTCGACGGCATCGACGTGGCCATGTTCGACGTCCCCGATGAGGTCTCCGCGCAGTGGGCTCCGGTAGCCGCCGCCCGCGGGGCCGTGGCGGTGGACAACTCCGGGTCGTTCCGGATGGATCCGGACGTGCCACTGGTGGTGCCCGAGGTCAACCCGGCGGATGCGGCCAAGCGGCCCAAGGGCATCATCGCCAACCCGAACTGCACGACGCTCTCGCTCATCGTCGCCGTGGCCGCCCTGCACCGTGAATTCGGCCTGCAGGAAATGGTGGTCGCCTCCTACCAGGCCGCGTCCGGGGCCGGCCAGGCCGGCATCGACACCCTGTACGCCCAGCTGGCCCGGGTCGGCGGCAGCCACGCGCTCGGCCAGCGGGCCGGCGACGTGCGAGGCGCCGTGGGCGATCTGGGGCCGTTCCCGGCGCCGCTTGCGCTGAACGTGGTGCCGTGGGCCGGGTCGGTCAAGGACGCCGGATGGTCGTCCGAGGAGCTGAAGATCCGCAACGAGTCCCGGAAGATCCTCGGCCTGCCGGACCTGCGCGTGTCGGCCACCTGCGTCCGGGTACCGGTCGTGACCACGCACTCGGTGGCGGTCCACGCGGTCTTCGGCTGCGACGTCGAGCGGGCTGAAGCTCAGCGGGTCCTGCGGGAGGCCGCGGGTGTGGTCCTCACCGATGACCCGGAGCGGGGGGAGTTCCCCACTCCCGCCGACGCAGTGGGCACCGACCCGACGTGGGTGGGACGGGTACGCCGCGCTCTCGATGACCCGCGCGCGCTGGACCTGTTCGTCTGCGGGGACAACCTGCGCAAGGGAGCCGCCCTGAATACGGCGCAGATCGCCGAGCTGGTGGCTTCCGGGCTCGTTTCCGCCCCGGCGGTATAGCCCGGCCCAGGTCCCGGCCGGGCGGGGCCCCTGGCTTCCTGAGCAAATGCCTATTTTCGCGGAACCGCGAGATCGGTCGCTGTATAACGGATGTGGGCGGGGGATACGGCGAAGGAGGAACGTGTCCCCATACCCGTGCCGACGGGCGATTCAGGCGACCTGGCTACCGGGTATGTCACGTGCCGCGGCCGGTCCCGTGCGGCGAGGCGGCAGCATCTCCGGTGACCGTCCAGACCAGATTCGACGGCACTCGTCTCAGCGGCCATCAGGGTACCGATGTGTGACCGCGGTCACCTCCGGATCCTGGGGGTGCCGCCATTCCTGCTGCGGTCGCAGCGGTCAGCCGAGGGCCCCACTGAGCTTCCTTGCCGCCCGGCCTTCGCCGCCGTCACGGCGCGCTCTGGACAAAACGGACGAACAAGGAGTTACAGACTTTTCTATTGTCGTTTCATGCCCGAGCTGTGATCAAACCTGCTACGGTATCCATTCGACCGACGAACTGTGATATCAGCCGCTTTAGCCGCTAACGCCGTGAAGTAAATTCCATGCCACTCTCAGATCTCTCCGGATCATTACGATCCTGAGGAGGTATGTCGTGACAACGACTCGCACCCGGTCGCGAGACCGCAGGGACACTCGTTCCTCGGGCGCGCGGGAGGGTGCAGAACGTCGGCCGATCATCCTGGTGTCAGCAGGAATCTTTCTGATCCTGCTCATCTTGGCCGCGACAGTAACTTCGGCCGGTCATGTCGTGCTTGCTGCGTCGCAGCATTTCCTCCTGAAGTACAGCGGCGTTTTCGCACTTCTGGCGCTGACCGGGTCGGTCTGCATGGGCGTGGTGGCGACCAATCGCATCATCATGACGCCGGGGCACCGGGTGCTGGCGCAGGCCGTGCACCGCTCTGCCTCGTTCGGGGCGCTGGCGTTCCTGATCATTCACATCGTGCTGGAGATCACGGCCAAGCACCTGGAAGAATCCACGACGCAGCACGTCCACGTCCTGGATGCATTTATTCCGTTTCTTTCGCAATACCGTACCTTTTATATGGCCGAAGGCACAATTTCCTCAGACATTATTGTGCTGCTGGTGGTGACGAGTATTCTCCGCCGCCGTTTCACCTCGAGCGGTAATGCATGGAAATGGCGCGCCATTCATTACTCGTCCTACGCGGCCCTGATTCTTGGCGTCCTGCACGGTCTGCTGGCGGGCCGCAAGGCCATCGGCTCCTTCGTCTACTGGAGCTACGGGATCGTCATCCTCCTCGTCGCGCTGGCCGTCCTGGTCCGGATCCTGGCCACGTCGCTGCGCAACAGGGAGATCGTGAAGTCCGCGGCGCCGCTGTCGGAGCCGGGTAGAACCGGATCGATGCAGTCGATGCCAGCGCGCGCGGCGGCGCTGGGCCTGATGGGCCAGCTCACCGGGTCCATGCCGCTGCCCGAGGCCACACGTGCGATGCCCGCGGGGACCGGGCTCGGTACAGGCATGCCGCTGGCGGCCCCCTACGCAGCGGATCAGCCGCCGCGGGCGCCCCGGGCCATCGCCGCGCTGCCGGACCCGGTCCAGGAGGGGAGGGCGCCGGGCCGCCGGGCGCCGCGCTACGAGCCGGGCTATGACGGGCCGCCCCGGTACGAGGGCGCCCCCTCGCCGCGGCCGTCGAACCGGACGGGCCCGCAGCCCGGCCACGCCACCCGATCCCAGCCGGCTTACCAGACCGGCCCCATCCCCGCCTACCAGGCTGATGTGCGCCCGCCGCGCGGAACAGGCGCTCAGCCGGCTTACGGAACCGGTCCCCAGCCCGCGTACCAGGCGGGTGGCCGCCCGCCGCGCGGGACAGGCGCTCAGCCGGCGTACGGAGCTGGCTCGCAGCAAGGCCGCCGCGCGGGTCCGCAGCCGCCTTACCCGCCGGTGCCGGAGGTTCGCCGCGAGACGGGCGCTCAGCCCGCCTATCGTCCAGACGTCCCACCGGGCCGCGGGTCTGGGCCGGAACCCGTCTACGGGGCCCGGGCGGCCCAGAGCAGTCGTCCTGCTTATGGCGCCGGCCCGCGGCCGCCGCAGCGGACGGGCCCGCAGCCGGTCTACGATTCCGGCCCGCGCTACCGGCCGGCCCCGGGTCATGACCAGGCGCCCCCCTATGAGCCAGGTCCCGGCTACGGGCCGCCCTATGCCGGGGATACCGGCTATGGTCCGGATGCCGGTTACGGCCCGGGTCAGGATCGCCGGTACGGGGCGGACGGTTATGGCCCCGGCGGCGGATACGAGCGGGCGCCCCGGCCGCGCGACGGCGGTTACAGCGACCAGCCCCCGCCCGGCTACCCGGCGGGCGGGCCCCGCCCCCAGCCCGGCCGGCGCCGACGGAAGTCCCCGGGGTACGAAGACGATTTCACGGGACCCATACCCCAGGTCCCCTCACACGGCGGTGACGAGCAACGATGATCTCCAGTTCGGCGATGAACCCGGACGGAACGACCCCGGCCGGGCCCGTTGCCCCGGCCATCATGCGGATCGGGGCGGCCCGGATGACCGCGGGCCTGGATCGCTTTCCCCGGCTGGACCTGGAGGCCCACCGGGATCTGTTCGGCCGCCTGCCGAGGCTGTCGGAAGCCGAGCTGATCACCATCGCGCGGCGGGTGGATCTGCGCGGCCACGGCGGCGCGGCCTTCCCGTTCGCCCGCAAGCTGAAGGCCGTCGTCGACGCCGCGCACAAGAGCGATCAGCCGACGATCGTGGTGGTCAACGCCACCGAAGGTGAACCGGGCAGCTTCAAGGACAAGATGCTGCTGATGCGGTCGCCATACCTGGTTCTCAGTGGTGCGGCCCTGGCGGCTGAGGCCATTGGGGCGGAGGAGATCGTGGTCGGCGTGGCCAGCCACGACCTGGCCAACCGGTCGCTGGAGACGGCGATCGCTGCCGAACCGGGCCTGCGGGACCTGGTCCGTATCGTGGAGGTACCCGAGCGGTTCATCTCCGGCGAGAGCGGCGCGCTCGTCCGGGCCATCAACGGCAAGACGCCCGTCCCGCCCGGCCGCAAGACCCTCGCCGCCGAAAGTGGTGTGTACGGCCTGCCGACCCTGCTGTCCAACGCCGAGACCTACGCGCAGCTCGCTGTGCTCGCGCTGCTCGGGCCGGAGCGTTATGCGTCGGTCGGCACGCCCGAGGAGCCGGGCACCGTCTTGCTCAGCGTGAGCGGCTCCGCGGCACGCCCCGCGGTCGTCGAGGTTCCCACCGGCGTACCGCTCGGTTCCGTCCTCGACATCTGCCAGGCTCCGGCTGGGGACGGCGTACTGGTGGGCGGCTACCACGGTATGTGGCTGCCCGCCGAGAACGCCTACCTCGTGCCGGTGTCACGGGCAGGACTTGAGGCGGTCGGCGGGACGCTCGGCGCTGGCATCGTGTTGCCACTCGGCGACGGGACCTGCCCGCTCGGCGAGGTGTCCCGGATAGCGAGCTACCTGGCCGGTGAGTCCGCCGGGCAGTGCGGTCCCTGCAAACTTGGCCTGCCCCGGATCGCGCGGGCACTCGCCGCGCTGATCGACGGCTCGGGCGGCATTGAGGCCCTGGACGTGGCCCGGCGGTCCGCCGCGGCCGTGACGGGACGCGGTGCCTGTGCCCACCCCGACGGTGTGACCCGCTTCGTGCTGTCGGCGCTGGACGTGTTCACCGAGGATCTGGCCGCGCACGTGTTCCACTCCTCCTGCGGCCGCCCGGTCCGCGGTGTCCTGCCGCTGCCGTCGGGCCCAGAAGCGCAGAGCCACCAGCGGCTCGTAGTCGACTGGACCCGCTGCGAGGGGCATGGGCTGTGTGCCCATCTGGTCCCGGAGATCATCCATCTCGACAACACCGGCTACCCGGTCATGCTGGACATCCCGGTGCCGGACTGGCTGCAGAAGGACGCGCAGCAGGCGGTGGACATGTGCCCGGCGCTGGCCTTGCGGCTCGCCGCGGTGCCGCAGCAGGCTGCCCGGCAGTCGGCGCCGGTACCGCTTCCCATGCCCGTGGGCCGGAACGCACTGATCGGCGGTGGCCCCGGCGGCCCGGCGGGGCCGCGGCAGATCACCGCCTAGGGCGGCCAACGGCACATTGGTGCCAGCGAGGCTCACTTCTGACCTAAGCCTGGGTATAGCTCATAACTGGCATGCGCCGCATATCAATGCTTACGCTCATGCAAGGGACAGTCCGTAGATAAGCCGCAACGTAGGCATGCGCAGCGTGCCTCGACCATGTTCAGTGTCGCCCGCCAGCTCGGCAGCGCGACCGGGGTCGCCGTGCTGACCACGGCGGTGGTCACGGTCGGCGCGACCACCTCAAGGGCGGGGCACACGGTCTCGAACCTGACCGCCTACCACGTCGCGTTCCTGGTCGCGGCAGGCATGGCGGTGGCGGGTGCCATAGTGGCGCTGACCATTCACGACGCCGACGCGGCAACCACGATCGCGGTACGCGGCGGCCGGGGGCCTGAGAGCTCAGGCCGGCCCACCGTCGGTATGCCGTCGTCGCCCGAAGGCAAAGTACGAGAGTGATCCGACTCCGGCGGAGTTGACGACTACCGCGATGGCGACCCACATCCACTTCGAGCCGCGGATCTGGCTGGCTGGCCGCCTCTTGAGGTCGATGAGCACCGCCGTCTTGAGGCCGGCTTCGGCGATTGCCGCAGCGATGAGCAGTCTGCGGTTGCGGTCGCTGAGCTCGCTCCACCGTCTGGCCATGACACCTCCGCGTGCATCGGCCACTCTCGATGGCCGAACCTTACCCGGAAAAGGAGATAACGGGCAGCATCGCCACTGGGCATGCAGATGCTTCTGCGCCTGGCATGAGCAGTCCTCCCCGGAAGGCATCCTGGTGAAGGCTTCGCCTGGGCCGAGACCGTGCTTGTGCTCAGCGCGATCGCCGCCCGCTGGAACCTGCGGCTCGCCGACGGCGCGTCCGTGCGGCCGGTAGTCAGCAGCACGCTGGTGGCAAACGAGCTACCTATCGTCGTCGTCACCCGGCGCGACCGCCTAATCCCACGATCGTGGGAATGACGTAGCATAGTTGTATGAGCACCAAGCAGCGACTCTCTGCATCGATCGATGCCGAACTCTTGGCCGCCGCCCAGCAGGCGGTCACCGAAGGACGCGCCGAGAACGTCAGCGCGTGGGTGAACGATGCGTTGCGGCTGAAGACCGACCACGACCGGCGGCTGCAAGCCCTCGACGAGTTCCTAGCTGCTTACGAGGCCGAGCACGGCGAGATCACCGAGGAAGGGATGCGGGATGCGGCCCGCCGGGCCCGGGAGCGGGCCATCATTGTTCGGGGCAGGCCGGACGAGTACGGGCCGACGGAGCGCGGCCGTGGAGTGGCCTGATGCTGGTGCTGGACGCCGGGGCCTTCGTGGCCGTCGAGCGCGGTGACCGCGACGTCGTGGCCCTGGTTAAGCGTGAGCGCCTGGCCGGCCGCGCACCTGTGACAAACGGAGGCGTGGTCGCCCAGGTCTGGCGCGGCGGCAGCGGTCGGCAGGCATCCGTCGCCCGGCTCCTCGCCGGTGTCGATGTCGCGCCCATCGATGACAGCCTGGGGCGGCGAGCCGGGATGCTGCTGGCCCGCACCGGCCGTGCCGACGCCATCGATGCTGCGGTGGTGTGCCTCGCCGTCGACGGCGACGACATCGTTACCTCGGATCCCGGCGACCTGCGTATCCTGGCCGAGGCGGCCGAGGTCCATGTCGAGCTCATTCCGGTGTAGCCAAGCCACGACCCTGACGACGCCCGCAGGCGATTCAGTCTCCCGCACATGCCGAGATGAGTGCGGTGCCATGGCCGGCCGCCGCTTTTGCGCGGGGTTCGATCGGGATTCGCGGGCGCTACCCCAGCTGGTCGCGGCGGCGTGTCAGGTAGGCGATCTCGGCGGTGTTGCCCGCCAGCTCGATGGCTTTGTCGTACGCCGCGCGGGACTTCTGACTGCGGCCCAGCCGGCGCAGCAGGTCGGCGTGGGTCGCATGGTAGGCGTGATAGCCGGCCAGCTTGTCCTCAAGACGGACGACGGCCGCCAGTGCCACTTCCGGGCCGTCAAGCTCGGCCACCGCGATGGCCCGGTTGAGGGCGATGATCGGCGAGGGGTCGAGGCGGACGAGCTGGTCGTAGAGCGCGAGGACCTGCGACCAGTCGGTGTCACGTACGTCGCGGGCGGAGGTGTGCACGGCGCTGATCGCTGCGAGGATCTGGTAGCGACCCGGAGCCACCCCGGCGGCCAGGCGCTCGCGGACCAGCCGATGACCCTCGGCGATCAGCGCGGCGTCCCAGGTCCCACGGTCCTCGTGCCGGATCCGGTCGATGGCCTTGCGGTTGGCGGTGGTGGTCAGCCAGGCGCCGGGGCTGGGGGGTACGCCGTCGGCCGGCCACCGCTGGACGGCGCTCGCGAACGCCTCGGCCGCCGCCTCCTCGGCGATGTCGAGGTCACCGAAACGCCTGGTCAGGGAGGCGACCACCCGGGCCCACTCCTCGTGGTGGGCCTGGGTGATCGCCTCCCGGGCGCCGACGACGCTCACAGGAACGGCCGCACCTCGATCTTCCGGTTGCAGTGCTTCGACCCCTCGGCGGCGAGCTTGAGCGCCACGTCGAGGTCGGCGGCCTCCATGATCCAGAAACCGGCGAGATACTCCTTCGACTCCAGGAAGGGCCCGTCGGTGAACATCGCCTCCTCGCCTCGGTTGTCGATGACGGTGGCCGAGCTGGGCGCCGCGAGGCCACCGGCGAAGACCCAGTGACCCTCCGCCATGAGCCGGTCGTTGAACGCGTCGATGGCCGCCATCTCCTCCGGGGTGGCAAGGCCGGCCGTGTCGTCGATCACGGAAACCAGGTACTGCATCTCGGATCATCTCCTGTCGTTTCGGGGCGCCCTCGCGGGCGGCCTCTCACCCCTGCTACGAACACCTGCGCCCCGATCCGACACCGCCTCCAGGATTTCTTCCGAGGACTTTCTGGTAAGCCGGTTGTAAGCGATCCGACACCGCGACGGTTCCGGGGCGACTGCGCTCTACTTCCCCTTGCACGCCCAGTGCGGACGAGCTCTGGGATCAGATCGATCGCGAAGCCCCTGACTCGTCGTCCGCACATGCCGCGGATAGGGTCCGTATGCCCGGGCCCCCCTCTCTCCGCCGGCAGCGCCTGGAGCCGGCGGCGTGGCGGGTGAGGGCACCGGATGGGCGAACCAGGCGTCCCAGCAGAAGCTGAACGCGCAGTTGACCAGGACCTGGTGGCGTCGGATGGCGATGTCGGAGCGCGAGAGTCTTCGCGGCGCCCGAGCAGGCTTGCGAGTTTGAGGACGACCAGGCACGCGCGACTCTCGACCGTGATTCGACCGCTCCGCCGGAAGAGAGCAGCAGTGGGCAGTTCAGACGTGTCGGCGCTTGCCCGGTCCGCCGGGGATGCGTGCTCAGCAAGCAGCGACCGCTGCCGCTCTCGCACAAGAGCAGGCGCGTCGCTCATCCGAGTCGAGACTGCCGCAGTACCGGGTGCCGGTAAGGAAGCTGCCAGAACGGGGCGTCGGCGGTGCTGGCCGAGCAGCAACTGGCCGCCGGGCAGGCGGTGGAGGCCTATCCGTTGCCCGCGCTGGCGGCATGGTCCAAGCTGGTCCATCCCCGGAGAAGCTCGCCCCACCCCCCGGGCCTTCAGGCGGCAAGCTGCTGCAAGAAGTCGAGGACTCCGGCTGGCCCCTCGATGATGAGGTCGGCCTCGGCGAGCAGCTGAGGCGGAGCCTCCTCGGCGCGCACCGCCACCCGCAGCCCTTTGTGACCTTGGCCCGCGAGCTGGGCTACCGCGGAGAAGGCGGGCAGGTCGCCGAGATCGTCGCCGACGACCACCACGTCGCGGGCGCCGGACTCGGCGACGACCCGGCGGACCGCGTCGCCTTTGTCGCGGCGCACCGGCGGCCGCAGCTCCCAGACCAGCTTCCCCGGGATGACCTCGAGGGCGTACTGCCCGGCGATTTTCCGGGCGGCCTGGTCGATCGGGCTGGCCCACTGGCCGGGGTCGGCGAGCCGGCGGGTGTGGACGGCGACCGCGTACTCCTTATCCTCCAGCCAGGCGCCGCTGTCGCGCACGGCCGGGGCGTTTCGCAGCGCCTTGCCGGCGGCCAGAACCGCCGGCCGCGCCGCCTTCAGGCGCGGGTCCACCCGGAGCTGCCCTTCGCGGATCTCCTGCAGCCCGTACAGACCTAGGTAGCGGACGCCGCGCGCCGCGCGTGCTCAGCCAGGTATGCGGCCGGACGGCCCGAGACGAGAGCGACGGCGGCGAACCGCTCCGCCAGCGGGCCGAGCAGCTCGACGATGCCGGGCAGCGGCCGGGCCGCCTGCGGGTCCTCGACGATGGGGCTGAGGGTACCGTCGAAGTCCAGGCACAGGGCGACCTTTTGCGCCCGCTCCACCAGCCGTGCCGCCTGCTCGGGACCGAGGTGCCGGCGCTCATGGCGTCCGCCCCAGCGAGACTTCGCGCTCCTGGCCGGGGGCCAGCTCGACGGTCTGGTCGCGGACGAGGACGCTGATGGGTGCGGCGACGCCGGGTCGGGAGCCGAGCCGCATGTGGTCCGGGGCAAGGGCGACGTCAATGCGGTGGCCGCGGTAGTGAACACTGAACTTGAGCTGCTTCACCTCCGGCGGCAGCGCCGGGTCGAAGCGGAGCACCGGCCCGCGGGCCCGCATCCCGGTCAGGCAACGCAGCACGATGTCCACCGTCCCCGCCATCGCCCCGAGGTGCACACCCTCGGCGGTGGTCCCGCCCTGAACGTCAGCGACGTCGCCCTGCAGCGCCTGCTGCAGGAACCGCCAGGCCTCCTCGGGCTGGTAACGGGCCAGGACCCAGGCGGTGACCACGCCGCTGAGCGTAGAGCCGTGCGAGGTGCGCTCGAGGTGATGGGTGACAGTGCGGGCGAGCTGGTCGGTGCTCATCTCGTAGCCGAGGTAGCGCAGCAACTCGCGCAGCTCGTCCCGGGAGAGCAGGAACAGCAGCATCAGCACGTCGGCCTGCTTGGCCAGCTTGTAGCGGTCGGCGCTGTCGCCCTCGGCCTCCAGCAGCCGGTCCAGCCGCTGGATGTTCCCGTAGCGCTCCCGGTAGCCCTCCCAGTCGAACTCCAGCAGGTCCTCATAGCCCTCGAACTGGGTCAGCACCCCGTCGGCGTGGAAAACGACCTTCATCTTGCGGGTGATGTCGCGCCAGCGGTCCAGTTCCTCGTCGCGGATCATCAGCTCCTCGACCAGTTCCTGCCGGTAGTGCGCCGGCAGGACCTCCAGCGCCTCGAGCGCCCGCTGCAGCACCCAGACCGCCATCACGTTGGTATAGGTGTTGTTGCGCAGCCCCGGCTCGCCGGAGTCCGGGTAGGCCTCGTGGTACTCGTCGGGACCCATCACGCCAAGGATCTCGTAGCGGCCCAGCTCCGAGTTGTAGGTGGCGACGCTGGCCCAGAAGCGGGCGATCTCGACCAGCAGCTCGGCGCCGGTGAAGCGCAGGAACGCGGTGCTCCCGGTCACCATGTAGTGCTGCCAGACGTTGTAGGCGATGGCGATGTTGACGTGCCGCTGGTTGCGCGAATGGTCGGGCAGCCAGCGCCCCGACTTCGGGTTGAGGTGGACCTCCTGGGTCTCCTCGCCTCCGTTGGAGCCGCTCTGCCAGGGGAACATCGCGCCGTCGTACCCGGCCGCCCGGGCTGCCGCGCGGGCCGCCCCGAGCCGCGCGTGACGGTACTCCAGCAGCGCGCTGGCCAGGATCGGCCGTTCGAAGTTGAGGAACGGGAAGATGAACATCTCATCCCAGAATATGTGGCCGCGGTAGGCTTCACCGTGCCAGCCGCGCGCCGGGACGCCGACATCCAAGTGCGGCGTGTGGGGTGAGACCGTCTGCAGCAGATGGAAGATGTGCAGGTGCAGGACGGTCTCGGTCCACTCGTTGGCGCTGTCCAGCTCGATGTCGAAGCGGTTCCACAAGCTGTTCCACGCGCCCTCATGGCGAGTCAGCAACCCGTGAGAGTCCCCGGCGCCGGCCACCGTGAGCCGGGCGTCGTCGCGGCTCTCCGAGATCGCCCGGTCCCTGGAGGTGTACAGCGCTACGACCTTCTCCACGGTCGCGGGGTGCCCTTCCTCCAGCTCGAAGCTCAGCTCGTGGGCGACGAACCCGGGTTCCTCGGCCAGCCGGCGGTCGGCCTCGACCGTTCGCCCCTCGCTGAGAAGCCTGGTGCGCGCCGCCAGGGCGACCCGCACGTGTGACTGGAGGGTCTCAACCTGCAGATCGATCGTTTCCGCGTCGACCTGGGCCTGACCCAGCACCCGTAGGTGGCGGGGGTTCAGGTCGCGGTAGCGCTTGACGCCGGCGTTCACGACCCGCCCGTCCAGCCCGGAGGAGACCTCCAGCGTCCCCGACCAGTTCTCCGCCGTGAACGTGGTATCCAGGCCGGCGAGATGCTCATCCTTCATGCTGACGAAGCGACGCTGCGTTACCCTGGTGCGCCGGCCCCCGGCGTCCTGCCACACCAGGTGCCGGGTGAGCGTTCCCCGGCGCATGTCTAGCTCCAGGCGGTGCTCGCGGACGTCGGCCCGCTGCGCGTCGAACCACTCCCCGCCAGCGACCCGGAAGCGCAGCGGGAGCCAGTTGGGGACGTTGACCAGGTCCTCGTTCTCGACCGTCCGCCCCGCGATCTCGGTCTGCGCCCGGTCGTACAGCCCGGCGACGTAGGTGCCCGGGTAGTTGACGCCGTCGGCTTCGGCCTCCGGCAGGGCGCCACGGGTCACGAAGTAGCCGTTGCCTAGCGCGCACAGCGCCTCACGCAGCCCTTGACGGGCAGGATCGAAGCTGTCGTAAACGAGCGTCCAGACGCTCGGCGGGCGCTGCGTGCGCCGCCGCCGGATCTCCTTGGCCGCCCGCCGCTCCTCCAGGCGTCCCTCGGCCAGAGCCCGCAGGGAAACGTCGTCCAGCGTGGTCACCACCAGGTCCGCGCCCGCCTCGAGCAGCAGATCGCGGTCGCCCAGCCGGGCCACGCCGAGCCCGGCCATTTCGGCCGCCTTAGCGGCCTGGATGCCGCTGGTCGCGTCCTCGGCCACGAAGCAGTCGCCTGGGCTGACGCCCAGCTCCTGCGCGGCGGTCAGGAAAATCGTCGGGTCGGGCTTACCCCTAGGAAAGTCGCGACCGGAGATGTCGGCGTCGAACAGCTCGGCCAGCGTCATCCCCGGACCGATGAAGTCGTAATCCAGCCGCTGCTCGGCGGCGAAGAGGTCCAGGCGGATCCGCTCCAGGAACAGCTTGGCATTCTTAGACGACGACGCCGCCGCGACTCGGATGCCGCTGGCCTTCACCGCCAGGATGAACCGCAGCGCATCCGGGAAGGCGGAGAAGCGGCCTTTTTCGATCAGCCCGACGACGTGTTCCTGCTTGGCGGCCGCGTACTGCTCGATCCGGGCGTCGATGTCGGGCACACCGAAGTACTCCATCGCCGCCCGGGCGCCGGCCATCCGCGGCATCCCCGCCATGACCTGCTGGTACACCCCTGGGGTGAAGCGCTCAGGGGCCCAGGTCGTCTGATCCCGGATCTGCCGCCACTCGCCCTCCATCAGCGCCTGGAACGACTCCCGCCAGGCCAGCTCATGCGGCGAATCAACCAGGACACCATCAACGTCGAAGATCGCACCCTGAAACGCCATCATGGTCTCCCGTCCGCGGTCCGCCGCCGGGCCGGGGGGCGCGCGTGACCCGGACCTACCTGAGAGCGCCGGATGGGGGCCACCGATTCCATCGCTGATCTCCTTCTCTCTGGCCGCCTACGTCCCGCGGCTCAGGTAGCAGCCGAGGCGCCCAGTCGCACGTCGGGTGCGCCGAGGCGGGCGGGCGTCGGCGGTGCGGTCACCGGGTTGTTCTTGTGAGTCGCGTTCGGCTCTGACCCGCAGGCGGTAGTGCTCCACTTTACGGTTCGCCCATTCCGGGTCGGGGCTTGGCCCACAATGGAACCGTTTCGGGCGTTAGCGGGCTGTGCGCCGCCGCGTTACCGCCCACCCTGGTTCGGATGTGGGTCGATAGACACCGCGGTGACTCACTGGTGGTCGGCTGGTCAGTGGTCGAATATGCGCTCGATGACGGCGGCGTTCTCGGCTGATCCGGAGCGGAAGTACCGGGCCGCTGTGTCGATGGATGCGTGTCCGAGCATGGCCTGGACCTGGGCGGGGTCGGCTCCGCCCTGGCGGAGGCGCGTGGCGAAGGTGTGCCGGCAGCGGTGGGGTCGCAGGCCCTTGATGCGGGGACAGACCAAGTAAGCCCGCAAGGGGCAATGGGCTTGGGAAGAGGGCCGGGTCGTTTCCTTCGCGGTGAAGTCGAAGCCGACGGCGGCCTTACCATGAACGCAGAATCGGCAGGGAGCCGATCAACTCGTTTGAACAATCGGCGCTTGAGAATCTCGGCAATCTCCTGATCAGCCGCGGGCTTCACAATGCTTGAGCCCGTTGTGAAACGGGCGACGATGGACTCGGTCTCCTTGAAGGCGTGCTCACCGTCGAATTCGTTCAGGAGTTCAGCAAGCTCGTCGGTCTCCTTTCCGAAGGCGTCCTGGCGAGTGGCGAGGGTCAGGATCACGACTGTGTTGGGGTTGCCGGCCGCTAGCTCGAAAAGGTTCTTGAGGAAGACGGGGACTGCGTCGGCCATCCGCCGGACCTCGGCATTGCCACTCGAAGCGAGCTGGCGAAGATGCTGCGCGATCTCATCGATGATGATGATCGTCGGCTCATCGCCCACCACGGCCGCGAGTGTCTCCTTGCCCGGTGCTGTCCGTTCTTCGTCCGACCGGCGGAGTGCGCCGTATGCCGCGGGGCTGAGCTGGGCACCGAGCTCGGCTAACGCTGGGCAAGTTTTGCCCTGGTCTGGGGGCAGATGTCGTGTTACGGTCTGGCGGTATCAGCAATGCCGCTGACCCGTGGGGGGACGTCATGAAGTTCATCGTCGAAGTCGATTTTCCGCTGGAGCCGTTCAGCACCTATGTCCGCCAGGGCACGGCCGGAGAGAAGATCGGCGAGATGCTCGGCGCTAGCCAGGTTCCGCACGTGACTGAGCCGTTGATGCCCAACTTCGGCGCGTCCGTGCATTACCGAGTGGCGATGGCGCCAGAGGAACTCCAGGCTGCTGGCCTTGAGAGGTACGCCACAACCTGAGAGCTGTGACCGCTGACGGCGGTGGCATCGTCAAGCCATCGAGATCCAGCAGTAGCTGCGACGGATCATCGGCGCCTGGCAGGGTTAGCTGATCCTGTCGGTCGTGAGCTCGTGGCCAGAGAGTGGCCCCAGCTCCTGGCGGGTCCGCGGAACCTGCGCCGGTCGAGGTGCGCCAGGTGCCCGCCGTCGTGTCGCCCCAGGAACGTGTCCGGGCCGGAACCCATTTTGGCAAGCACGCAACTGGAAGGTAAGAGGAAATGCGAAGACTCGCAATCGCTGTCGTTGGTGCCGCTATCGCGGCACTGGCCGCCGCCGGGTGCAGCAGCACCGCCAAGCCGAAGGCGACAGGGCCACCGCTGCCGTCGTCCATGACCGTCACCGAGTCATCCAACGGGCAGGTCTTCACCCTTCAGCACCCAGAGCTGAAGGCCGGGCTGGTGACGTTCACGCTCACGAGCAACGAGAACCCGAACAGCTCCAGCTCGTTCGACATGCAGATCTTCGCGCTCAAGCCGGGCGCGACCCTGACTGAGTTCCGCACGGAGCTGGCGGCGGTGGGGGCCGGCAGCAACGGCCCGCCTACTGCGGCATCCCTCAAGCTCGCCGCGACCACAGTCACCAAGATCAATAACCAGGTGCTCGCCTACGGCGGTAACCCCGGCACGTCTGCCACCGAGCAACAGGTCATCCTGCCCGCCGGGACCTACTACGTGGCGGATACCACGCAGTGGCCGAAGTCCGGCGGCAAGAATGGCATCTCCGCGCCGTTCACCGTGACTGGCTCGGACACTGGCGCGGTGCTGCCGGCCAGCACCGAGACCATCAGCATGACCATGCCACAGATGGACACCCCGCGCTTCGCCATCTCGGCCGCCACCCTGAACCCCGGCTGGGTCAGGATGGACAACACCTCCACCGACCTGCATGAGGCACAGATGCTGCCGGTCAAGGCCGGCGCGACCGTCGCCCAGGTGCAGGCCGCCCTGGAGAGTAATAGCAACACCCCCCCGGCTGTCTTCGCTGACGCGCCGCACGGGCTGTCCACTGGTGTTGACGTCATCTCGCCCCACTCGCAGGTGAACATCATGCTGACCGGCACGGCCAGTGAGTACACCGTGGTCTGCTTCATCCCCGACCCGACCACCGGCAAGCCGCACTTCGCGATGGGCATGGTGGGCTTCTTCACCCTGGGCAAGTGACCTTACCGGGGCCCTGCCCAGCAGCGACTCGATGCCGGCTTGGGACAGGGCCCGGGCCCGGTCCGGGGGGATCCGGCGGCGGCGCAGCGGCCGGGTGGGATCGGTGGCGCGCCAGTCCTGCGCGGCCCAGTAGCCGAACGCGGAGCGGAACACGTCGATCGCCCGGTTGTAGGTGGCCGGTGCCCGCTGGCCCCAGGTCTCCTCGTCCCCGGGCGCGCCGGGCCCGGTGCCCGCCGCCGAAGCGGTCCCGGAACCGGCGCAGCGTCGCGGCGTACTGCCGGTGCGTGCCGCGGGACTCTGGCCGGCCGATCGTGGCGAGGAACGCCCCGATCGCGGTGCCGATCGTGACGGTGCCGCTGTCCTGCCGGATCGGGGTCACCGTGCCTACGGTCATCAGCGCTCCGGTTATCGCATAAAAACTGTCTGAGTCGCCCCGGGCCTGGTGGCGCGGCGCCGCTGCCCGGGCGGCCGTGCCTGTGACTTTGACTGGTATGTGGCGGCGGATTATCGGCGCTATCTGAACAGGAGGCCCTAGTCAAAGGGGCAGCTCACGTCGCTGCCTCTGGCCGCCTGCAGGAGCAGGTGGTAGAGCACCTCGCGCTGGCTGTCATCGAGCGCTCCGAGTACCTCGTTGTCAACCGCCGCGAGTGCGCACTCGGCCTCGGCGAGTCGCTTCGCGCCGGCTTCGGTGAGCACGACGACGTGGCGGCGGCGATCCTCGGGCGAGCGCCGTCGCTCGATCAGATCCTCGGCCTCGAGTTCGTTGAGCAGTCCGACGATGTTCGTCCCGTCCATCTCCAGCGTGCTCGCGAGCGCCTGCTGAGTGATGCCGTCGCGGCCCCGCAGCACCGTGAGGGCGACGAGGTGGCGAGGTCGCAGGCCGAGCGGCGCCAGCACCGACTCGGCACGCAGGCGCATCCGGCGCGCGAGATGGTCGAGCAGCGCGCCGGACCGGTGCACCGGCGGGCTGACGACGGGCTGGGAGGTCATGAGCCAAGTGTAGCCGACTTGACATACCATCCATACGTGGCTAATGATTTGTGCAGCACGAATCAACTATGGAAGGTCAGTTAAATGGCTCACCTGCTGCACATCGACTCAAGCATCCGGGGCGACGCCTCGGTCAGCCGCAAGCTCACCGCCCGGGCCGCCGACGCCTGGCGCGCCGCGCATCCCGGCGGCACCGTCACCTACCGTGACCTCGGCCGTGATCCCCTGCCGCACCTTGATGCGGCCGGCGGGCTGGCCCGGATACTGCCGCGCGACCAGCACACCGCGGCCCACGCCGAGTCCTGGGCGCTGACCGAGTTGCTGGTCAGCGAGATCAAGGAAGCGGACACGATCGTCCTGGGCCTCCCGCTGTACAACTTCGGCGCGCCCAGCAGCGTCAAGGCCTGGGTCGACCACCTCATCGCCCCCGGGCTGTCGATCGACCCCGAGACTCACGCCGGCCTGCTCAGCGGACGCGACTTCGTCGTGCTCGCCAGCCGGGGCGGCGGCTACGCCGAAGGCACGCCACGCGAAGGCTGGGACCACGCCGAGGCGTGGCTACCGCACGCCATCTCGGCCACGGGCCTGGAGCCGCGCTTCGTCACCGCCGAGCTCACCCTCGCCGAGGTAACGCCGGCCATGGCCGACCTGATCCCGCTGGCCGCCACAAGCCTCGCGGCGGCCGAGCAAGCGATCGACGGTCTCTGGTCCCCGGTACCCGCACTGGCCTAGGACCCCGATGTACTTCTTCACACGACCGATCAGCGATACCGAGCTGCTCAGCCACGAAGATCCCGGGCATGCGGGGCATGGCCCAGTCGCTGCATACGAGCACCGGCGTGCGATCGGCCGGGTCGCGGCGTTTGTCCCCTTCCCTGATCGTCCGCACGTGGCATCCCCGCCGCGGCCGCGGATCCGCATGCCCTGACAAGGAGAGCCCATGAGCACCACACAGCCCGCGACCGGGCGCGCCGCCGCAGGCGGCGCGGTCGCCGGCCCCGTCCGGCGTCATCTCGGCCTCGCCCTGGCCGTCATCGCCACCGCGCAGCTGATGGTGGTACTCGACGCGACGATCGTGAACGTCGCGCTGCCCGACGTCCAGCGCGCGCTCGGTTTCTCCGGCACCGGCCTGGAGTGGGTGGTCAACGCCTATGCCCTGACCTTCGGCGGCCTGCTGCTGCTCGGCGGCCGGGCCGGCGACATCCTCGGCCGTCGCCGGATGTTCATCGCCGGGATCATCCTTTTCTCGCTGGCCTCGCTGGCCTCGCTGGCCGGCGGGTTCGCCACCACGCAGGCGTGGCTGCTCGCGGCCCGCGCGGCGCAGGGCGTCGGCGCCGCGGTCATCGCCCCGACCGCGCTGGCCCTGATCACCACCACCTTCCCGGAGGGACCGCCGCGCAACCGGGCGATGGGCGTCTACTCCGCGATGAGCATCGGCGGCGCCGCGGTCGGCCTGATGGCAGGCGGCCTGCTCACCACCTACCTGTCCTGGCGCTGGGTGCTGTTCGTCAACGTGCCCATCGGGATCGCGGCCGCCCTCATCGCGCCGCGGGCACTGACCGAGTCGCCGCGCCGGCCCGGCAGCTTCGACTTCCCCGGCGCGATCACCAGCACGCTCGGCCTGGCGGCCCTGGTCTACGGCCTGACCAGCGCGGCGACCAGCCAGAACGGCGTCTCGCACTGGGGCGACACCAAGGTCATCGTCTCGCTGACCGCCGCGGTGTTTCTGCTCGCTGCCTTCATCGTCATCGAGGCGCGCAGCGAGCACGCGCTGATGCCGCTGCGGATCTTCCGCAACCGGGACCGGTCCGCCGCCAACCTGATCATGCTGTTCGTCGGCACCGCGATGTTCGGCATGTTCTTCTTCCTGACCATCTTCGTGCAGACCGTCTGGGGATACAGCGCGCTGAAGACCGGGATCGCCTACCTGCCGCTGGTAACCGCCGTCATGGTCATGGCCGGGGTAAGCGCCGCGCTGGTCCCCCGGATCGGCGCCCGGCCGCTGCTGCTGGCCGGATCGGCGGCCGCCGCGGGCGGGATGTTCTGGCTGTCCCGGATCAGCGAGCACAGCACCTACGCCACCGGGCTGCTCGGCCCGATGCTGGTCACCGCGGCCGGGCTGGGCATGCTGTTCATGCCGCTGACCCTGGTCGCCCTGTCCCGCGTCAGCGACCGGGACGCCGGCCTGGCCTCCAGCCTGCCCAACGTCGGCCAGCAGGTCGGCGGCTCGATCGGGCTGGCGATCCTGGGCACCGTGGCCTGGACCGTCGTGGCCAACACCGCCCGCAACTTGGCGGCTGCCGCCGCGGCCGCCGCCAAGGCGGGCCACCCGCTGGCCGGCACCGCCGCGCAGGTCAAGACGGCGATCTACGACCACGCGCTGTCGGTCGGCTTCGACCGCGGGTTCGAGGTATCAGCAGGGATCATGCTGATCGCCCTCATCATCGCGATCGCCGCCGTCCGGGTCAAGCGCGCCGACCTGGCCGGCGCCCAGGCCACGCAGGCCAGCCCCGCCGGGGACGACGTGAGCGCCGAGATGGCAGAGGCCGGGTAACCGGCCGGGCCGGGCCTCGCGCCTGATGACCTGAGGGGAGTAACGGACGTGTCCTCATCGCCTGATGCACCAGAGCCAGATGGTCGGCCCGAGCGGCGGCTGACGGTGGCCGCGACCTGGCGGGAGCCCGCCGCGATGCCGATCGCCAACGCCCGGGCCGAGCAGGAACTGCGCGAACTCGCCGGCACTCAGGCGGCGCTGCGGCGGCTGGCCACGCTGGTCGCCCGGGGCGAACCGCCGGCGGCGGTGTTCGCGGCGGCGACCAGGGAGGCGCTGCGGCATTTCGGCGGCGGCACCGCCAGGATGATCCGGTTCGAGTCCGACGGAACGGCGACGCTGGTCGCCAGCGAGGGCACGACCGGCCCGCACGTACGGGCCGGGGAAAGCTGGCAGGGCCATCCGCCGGCCGGTCTGACCGCGACCGTCCGGCGGACCGGCCGGGCCGCCCGCGTCGATGACTACCGCGACGTCCCGGGCGGCGAGCCTTATCTGCGCGAGGGGCTGCGGTCCGGCATCCATCCGGCGATCCTGTCCAGCGCAGGGCTGCGACCGGCGCTGCGCGCGCTCGGGCGGCGCTCAGCCGTCCCGGTGGACATAGACGTGCGGATCGACGGCCGGCTTCCCGAGCCGGTCGAGGTGGCCGCCTACTACGTCGTCTCGGAGATGCTCACCAACGCGGCGAAACACGCCTGTGCCTCGGTTGTCGAGGCGGCCGCCGAAGCCTCCGGCGGCACGCTGCGGGTGCGCGTGCGTGACGACGGTGCCGGCGGCGCCGACCCGCGACGGGGCTCGGGGCTGACCGGGCTGAAGGACCGGGTCGAGGCGCTGGGCGGCACTTTCTCCGTGCACAGTCCGGCGGGCGGCGGCACGACGGTGTGCTGCGAGCTTCCGGTCATGGCCGGCGGCGGGCAGCCGGATGCCGGCCCGGGCGAGGAGCCGATGCGCCCAGGCGGCAGCCATTGCGCCGGCGCCGCCCCAGCGCACGGCGGCGGGGGCGGCAGAACCGACGCGGGAGGACCTAATGCCTCACCACCTCCGGGAGTGACGAAGGTGTCTTCATCACCTGATTCCCGCAACCCAGCGCGCCGGTGCCAGCCGGGGCATCCGCGATGAGCACCGCCTGCCACCAGCAGGTGCACCGGCTGATGATCCCGGCGGCCTGGCCGGTGCGCTCCAGCCGTACCGCCCACCAGTGGGCGATTATTTCTGCCGCCCTTTCGCCGGTCCTGCTCACCGGCGGCTACCTGGTCGCGGGCGCGCTCCAGTCGGCCTCCTATAACCCGATGCGCACGACCATCAGCGTGATGGCTGGCCAGGCCGGAACCGACCGGTGGGTCATGACCGGCGCCCTTTTCCTGGTCGGCGGCTGCTATCTCGTCACCGCTGCGGGCCTGACCGGTGTCCGGGCGCCCGCCCGTGCCCTGCTGATCGTGGCGGGCCTGGCCGGCATCGGCATCGCCGCGTCCCCCGAACCCGCCCGCGGCGCAACTCCGCGGCACCTCGCCTGGACCGTGCTCGGCGCGGTCACGATCGCCGTGTGGCCCGCCTTCGCCGCCCGGCGCACCTCACCGCGGCCGCTGATCCTGAGCGTCTACGGCTCCGCCGCCGTCACCGCCGTCTTCGCCGCCCTGCTCGGCTGGCTGTTCATCGAAACCCGCGACGGCAGCGTCCTGGGCCTGGCCGAGCGGCTGACGTCATCGATCCAGACCTGCTGGCCGTTCATCATCGCTGTCGCCCTGCGCCGCGCCCGGCCGCGGCCAGCCGCTCATGCTCAGCCTGAACGTCCCGCACCCGGAGCCAGATCATCACCGGGCTACCCGGCGGACCGGCCGAGCGCCCAGACAGTTCTAGCAATCCCGGGCCGGGTAAGAACACCACCCGGGATCAGCCGGAGCGCCGAACTCCCGCTAGATCGCCGAACCCAGCACGGCGCGGCAGAAACGGCGGCTTCGGCCGAGGCCGGTAGGGCGCAACAGAATCCGGCTGCTCAATACGTCCACGCCACTTTGAGGCCATGGCGATGTCCGGGGGTGACGGGCGCTCTTCGCCGGTCACGGACTCCGGCTCCCCCCTGCCCCCCGGAGTCGGGGAACGCCAGGAAGCATCGCCGTGACCGGCGAGTAGCTGTGACCGGCGTCAGGAACGGGCCCTAGTCAAAGGGGCAGCTCACGTCGCTGCCTCTGGCCGCCTGCAGGAGCAGGTTGTAGAGCACCTCGCGCTGGCTGTCATCGAGCGCTCCGAGTACCTCGTTGTCAACCGCCGCGAGTGCGCACTCGGCCTCGGCGAGTCGCTTCGCGCCGGCTTCGGTGAGCACGACGACGTGGCGGCGGCGATCCTCGGGCGAGCGCCGTCGCTCGATCAGATCCTCGGCCTCGAGTTCGTTGAGCAGTCCGACGATGTTCGTCCCGTCCATCTCCAGCGTGCTCGCGAGCGCCTGCTGAGTGATGCCGTCGCGGCCCCGCAGCACCGTGAGGGCGACGAGGTGGCGAGGTCGCAGGCCGAGCGGCGCCAGCACCGACTCGGCACGCAGGCGCATCCGGCGCGCGAGATGGTCGAGCAGCGCGCCGGACCAGTGCACCGGCGGGCTGGCAACACCAGCCGGGCTAGGCCGGTGGCTGCGTCGAAGTGCGGGAGGGGATGGCTGCCCAGGTCCCGGTAGGTCACGGTGCCTCCGGGGTGCGCGGCGAGCCAGGCGTCGCGGGCGCGGGCGGTGAGCTTGCGGCTGACCGACAGATCACCCTGGATGCTTGAGTCGATGTGCAGCAGATGCGCCATGCCGTTTCCCTTCTTGGATGGTGAGTTCGCTGCCCTTGTCCACTTCGGGCGAGCGCGATGTCCTGGCTGTCGGGCGTCAGCTCGTGACGGGGACCTGGTCCGGGTAGAACCCGAGCCGGGCCAGCGGCTCCACCAGCTCCTGTTCCTCATAGGCGAGGTGCGAGAGAAGGGCGTCGGTCAGGTAGTCGATCGCAGCTTGGATGGCGTCGTGGTTCTCCGGTCGTGTCATGTGCTGGACAAGGGCTCGGTCGACCTGCTGGATCGCGTCGTGGATCACCAGGTGCTCCTCGGTCAGCCGATCGATGACCGGTGTGAGCTGCGGTTCGCGGAGCGCCAGGTGCGGAAACATGGCGGCGTCCTCGGCGCCGTGATGCTGCGCCACGACGCTGCAGTAGCGGGCGCAGACCGTGCCCAGCGTCCAGTCGTTCTGGCGCAACACCATCGCGTTGAGCGCCGCTCTGGCCTCCCCGGCCTGGATGGCGTCGTCGCGTACCTGCCGCAGGATGTGCCGTAGGTCCGACAGCTCGCCCCGGAGCAGGTCGTGCACCGCGATCAGCTGCTTCGCGACGCGGCGTCCCCGGTCTGTGTAGATCACCTCCGGTCCCGGGCGGTCCCGCCGCGGCCGCGTCGAATCGTCCCAGGGGGCCCGGTCGCTGAGGCGGATCGCTTCGTCCGGTGTGGGCCTCACCCCCAACGGCTCGTCCTCGGTCTCGCCGGGCGCCGCCTCCTCCGCCTCCGTAGGCGCGCTGCTGCCGACCGCGGCCGCTTCCGCGGCCGCAGGTGCGGCGGCCGGGCCGCGTAGCCGCGCCTCCTCGACCGCCTCTCGGACGCGGGGCGCCACCTCGGAAGCGAATTTCGCTATCGCACCCGGATCGTTGGCGGTCACGACGAAGGTCCCGATCCCGTCTTCGAGCGCCAGCCTGGCGAGCTCGGCGGCCGTCTCGCGCGCGGGCGCGCCGACTACCCCCAGGTTCAGCAGCCGCCGGATCGCCGGGGGTTCGCGCCCGGCTCGGGCAGCCGCCGCGTCGATCACGGCGTTGCTGGCGGTGAGGTCGCCGGGCTTGAGTCCGGCGGCGGTGGGCCACCACCCGTCGGCGAGCCGGCCGACCAGCCGCAGCATCCGGGGCTTGAACGCGCCCACCCAGATGCCGATGTCGTGCACCGGTGCCGGCCCGCGGAGGGCGCCGGCCAGCCGGTAGTGCTTGCCCTCGAAGGTCACGCCGCCATGCACACCGGCGTCCCAGAGTTCGCGGATCACGTGGATGCCTTCCTCGAGGGCTTCCACGCTGTCGCCCGGATCGAGGCGCCGGCCGCCCATCGCCTCAATCGCGTCCCAGGCGATGCCTGCGCCGATGCCGAGCTCGGCGCGTCCGTGGCTCAGGATGTCGAGGCTCGCGACAGCTTGCGCCAACACCGCCGGTGGCCGGAGCGGCAGGCTGAACACGTTGGCCGCCAGTCGCACCCGACCGGTCCGCGCGGCCACGAAGGACATCAGGGCCAAGGCGTCCAGGGACCGCGGGGAGTAGGGATGGTCGTTGTACGAGACCAGGTCGTACCCCGCGTCTTCGGCGAGCACCGACAGGGCCACCACCTGGTCCGCGGACCGGGCGGCCGGCTCGATGAAGACGCCGAACTCGAGGTCGTGCCCGTAATCAGCCATGTGACCACTTCCTCCTCTAGTCATAGATGATTTGTGAAGCACTAATCATTTATATCACACCTATAGATGATGCGAAGGGCTATACTTGCCCGCATGGCGGTGCAGCCCGAGGTGACCCAGACGGCGCAGCATTCGGGTGCGCTGCTTGATCACCTAGCGCGCCGGATGCGCCTGCGTGCCGAGGCGGTGCTGGCCCCGCTGGGCCTGCGGCCGCGTCACCTGGTGGCGCTGACGGTGCTACGGGATGGCGGCGGCAGCACCCAGCAGGCACTCGCCGCCACCCTCGAGATGGACGGGACGAACATCGTCGGGCTGCTCAACGACCTGGAAGCCAAGAACCTGATCGAACGGCGGCGCTCGCCCGAGGATCGGCGGCGGCACATGGTCGAGCTCACCGAAGCCGGCGCGACGCAGCTCTCGAATGTCGAGTTCGCACTGTCATCGGTCGAGGACGAGGTGCTCGGCGCCCTTGGTGAGACGCAGCGCGAGACGCTCTACAATCTGCTTCAGCAGGCAGCCAGAGGCAGCGACGTGAGCTGCCCCCTTGACTAGGGCCTGTTCCTGACGTCGGTCACAGCTCTTCGCCGGTCACGGACTCCGGCTCACCCTGTCCTCTGGACCGCCCCGGCGCGTCCCGAATGGGCGTACGCCGTGACGAGCCGAGCGGTGAAACCGAACCGCGAGGACTCCGGTCACCAGGCCGTGGCCCGCTGCCGTGTGCCCGCCGCCGACAGGGCGTCGGTTGGTCGTGGTCTCGACTGCGTGCGTCCAGTACAGCACGGCCGGATCGGCCACCCGGGAAAAACGGTCGTGGCGACATTCCCTAGGCACGCCAGATCCCAAGACGCCGATGAAAGCGATAATGGCCTGTTATCCGGTACATCGGCGCTTGTGACCGCGGCCGGACGGGCAGTTTCTGCCCGTGGCTGCCGCACGACTCACACACGTTATCCGGTACATCACCACACAAGAAGAGTTCGGACGCCGGGTTGTGAACCCGCGACCCCTTGACCCCCAGATACCGGCACGCACACGCGCGCCCCAGCGTACGGCCAGGTCAGCGTGCGCTCAGTCGTCCGCAGAGGTACCCCGTGATGCGCCTGGATGCACACTCGTTGCTGTACTCGGGTGCTGTACAGCCGGGCCTGCTTAGTCGATCCTGGGTATGGGCGCGGAATCCTCGGTAGGGCCGACACCGTGCACATCATGACCCACCTCTACACGGCGGCCATGCGAGAGCACCCGCCGATCGTGCTTACCAACCCGTTCGACCACCTGGAGCTGCCGAGGATCGAGCCCAGGCCCGTTGAGTTCCTGGAGCACGAGGAAGCCGAGGTGCTGTACGCGGCGGCAGAGGCCCTCGGGTCACGCTGGCGCACGCTGATCGAGCTGGGCACGGACAGCGGGCTGCGGCCAGGGGAGATCTACGGCCTGTACGGGCACCGGGTTGACTGGCTCAGGTCGCAGGTCCAGGTCATCGACGTGATGACCCGCCAGGGCCTGCGGCAGTGGCCGAAGTCGAAGCGATCCCACCGGATCGTCCCTGTCCCAGCGCACATCCTGGAGGGCATGTCGGTGCTGATGGCCGGTCGGCCGCGTGATGCCCTCGTCTTCACCGCACCGCAGGGCGGCCCGGTTACTGACGGGCACTTCCGCAACCGGGTCTGGTACCCGGCTGTGGAGGCAGCGGACATCCGCCGGTTCGCGCCGCGCATCATGCCTCATACCGCTGCCTCGTGGCTCGTCCAGGACGGCGTGCCGCTGTATGACGTGCAGATGCTCCTTGGCCACGAGGACTACGGCACCACCCAGAGCGGTATGCGCACCTCGCGCCGGACGCGCACGACAAGGTGATGCAGTCCTGGGAGAGGCGGCGCATGCGTCCTCTTGACGCACCAGTGACGCACGGACGAAAAGAGGCCGGTCCCTCATGATGGGGAACACGGCCTCTGATCTGCTCTTTTCCTGGTCGGGGTGGCCGGATTTGAACCGGCGGCCTCTTCGTCCCGAACGAAGCGCGCTGCCAAGCTGCGCCACACCCCGCTGGTCAGGTGGTGAGGCTCACCCGACCGGCCCGCAAAGTCTAGCGGATACCAGGCCCCGCTGCGGACGCCAGAGAAACGAGATCCTGCCGCGGCCGCGACCAGCGGCTGGGCGCCCAACAGATCAATCGTTTCCGGCGGGCACCAGCGTGAGCAAGGTCGCCTCCGGGCGGCAGGAGAACCGCGCCGGGGCCCAGGGGGAGGTACCCAGACCGGCGGATACGTGCAGCCAGGCCCGCCGCCCGCCGAGGGCAGGCTCGTCTTCGGCCGGGTGCCGGTGCAGGCCACTGACCCGGCCCCGCTCGATCTCGCAATTGGTCACGAGGGCCCCAAATCGGGGTACGCACAGCTGCCCGCCGTGCGTATGGCCCGCGAACAGCAGGTCGTAGCCATCCGCCGTGAAGCGGTCGAGGATCCGTGGCTCCGGCGAATGCATGATGCCGAGCCGCAGGTCAGCCTGGGGGTCGGCCGGCCCGGGGATGCGCTCGTAGCGGTCGCGCCTGATGTGCGGGTCGTCTACGCCGGCGACCACGATGTCCAGGCCGCCCGCCTTGATCCGGCCACTCTGGTTGTTGGCGTCGAGCCAGCCCGCTTCGGACATCGCGTCGCCCAGCTTCTGCCACGGCAGGTTCGGCTCATGCCGCGGGTAACGCCGCGCGCTGGTCTCCCAGAGGTACCGGGCAGGATTTTTCGGCATTGGCCGATACAGGTCATTGGAGCCGAAGACGAATACGCCGGGACGCTCGAGCAATAGCCCGAGCGCGTCGATGAAATACGGGACGGAATCGGGGTGGGCGATCGAGTCTCCCGTGTTGACGACCAGATCCGGCTCGAGGTCGGCCAGCGACGCGATCCAGGCCATTAGCCGCTTGCGGCCAGGGGTCAGGTGCGTATCGGAGATGTGCAGGATGCGCAGGGGCCCGGAGCCCGGGGCCAGGATGGGGACCTCGGCCTGCCGCAGGGCGAACCAGTTCCGCTCGACGACCGACGCGTAGGCCAAGGCCGCGCCGGCGGCTGCGGTGCTCAGGGGGAGGATGACTCGTGCTCGCACCTACCCATGGTGTCATGTCAGGGAGGATGGTTTTCATGGCTGAACTAAAGGAACGGCTCCGGACCGACCTGTCAGCGGCAATGCGAGCCCGTGACCAGGTCCGGATGCGGACGCTGCGGAGTGCGCTCACGGCTATCACCAACGAGGAGGTCGCGGGGCACGCCGCACGCGAGCTGTCCGACGACGAAGTGCTGAAGGTTCTGGCCAAAGAGGCGAAAAAACGCCGGGAGGCCGCGGATGCGTTCGGTTCGGCGGGCCGCGCCGAACAGGCGGCGGCCGAGCAGGCCGAGGGTGAGGTGCTCGCGGGGTACCTGCCCGCCCAGCTGGACGACGGTGAGCTGACCCGGATGGTGGCCGAGGCCATCGCCGAAACAGGCGCCACTGGCATGCGGGGCATGGGACAGGTCATGAAAACCGTCACCCCACGCATCGCGGGACGCGCCGAGGGGGCCCGGGTAGCGGCCGAAGTGCGCAGGCAGCTGAACGGAGCCTCTTGACTGGGCGGCCAGCAGGGTTAGAACGAGTGGCCCAGGCCAGCTGACAAGCTCTGCTAACAGGCCAATGCGGGGGAATTTGATCATGACTTCCCAGTTACGAGTGTCAGGCTGCCCCGGACGGGAACGTAGCTTCCGCCGCAACGAGTGGTTACGGATCAGGGGGCAGGGATATGGCTGGGAAATTTGTACTCAAGAAGGGTTCGACGGGCAAGTTCCACTTCAACCTGGTGGCAGGCAACGGCCAGGTGATCGCGACCAGCGAAGCGTACGAAAGCAAGGCGTCAGCGCTGAACGGGATCAAGTCGGTTCAGACCAACGCGCCCTCGGCCGAGATCGAGGACCAGACGGCGGACTAGCTGCCGCTGCCGGCGCTATCCCGTTCTTGCTACTGCGGTGGCAAGAACGGGCCAGCATCGGTTCGGTGCAGAGCGGGAGTACCGTACGGGCCGGGCTGGCCGCCGGAACCGAAAACCGGCCGGGCCGGGGCCGGGATGGCCAGTAGCATCGGCAGGGCAGCCGGATGAGTGCTGTCCGTCATCCGTGCGGCGATCGGCCAGCGGCGCTACGCCCGGCCAGTAAGGTCCTCGCGGGCGGGAATGTCGCACAGCGGGTTTGTTCCCGGTCGCGCCGGGATGGAGGAGTTGATCATGGCGTCGCAGCAGTTCGAGCCGCCGTCAGGTACGAGGGACTTTCTCGCCGGCGACCTGCGGGTGCGTGAGCACGTATTTGCGACGATCCGAGACGTCTTCGAGCGGTACGGGTTCGAGCCATTGCAGACGCCGGCCTTCGAGCGCCTGGAGACCCTGACCGGCAAGTACGGCGACGAGGGCGACAAGCTGATCTTCAAGATCCTCCGCCGCGGCGAGCACGAGGCGACCGGCGAGGCGGACCTCGCACTGCGGTACGACATGACGGTGCCGCTGGCCCGGGTCGTGGCGGGCTACGGCTCCCAGCTGCCGGTGCCCTACAAGCGCTACGTCATGGGACCGGTCTGGCGCGCCGACCGGCCAGGTCGCGGCCGCTTTCGCGAGTTCGCGCAGTGCGACGTGGACGTGGTGGGCTCGGCGTCACCACTCGCCGACGCCGAAGTGGTCTGCGCCGTGGCGGACGCGCTGAGCGCGGTCGGCGTCAGTGACTTCTCGATCCTGGTGAACTCGCGGCGGGCGCTCACCGGGCTGCTGCAGGTGTACCGGATCCCGGCCGCTGTCGGCGGTGGCGTGCTGATCACCCTGGACAAGCTGGACAAGCTGGCCCCCGCCGAGGTGGCACGCGAACTGGTGGACACGCGGTCGCTCGACCCGGGTACGGCCGAGGCTCTCGTGACCGACCTGACCGCGCCCGACGCGGTGGACCGGCTGCGGAAGGTCCTCGCGGACGCCGAGGAGGGACGCGAGGGACTGGCCGAGGTGGACCGGCTCATCGAGCTGGCGGCCCCGGTGATCGGCGGGGAGCGGATCTCCTTCACCCCCAGCCTGGTCCGTGGGCTCGATTACTACACGGGCGTCATCTTCGAGGTGGTGGCGGCGGGAATGCCGGGCTCGATCGCCAGCGGCGGCCGCTACGACCACCTGATCGCGGCGCTGGGCGGCCCGGACGTTCCGGCGTGCGGCGGCTCGCTCGGCGTGGAACGCATCATCGGGCTGCTCAGCGAGGAGGCGGTGACCGCACCGCGGCTGGATGCGGCCATCACGGTCATCGACGAGGAATCGGCCACCGAGGCGATGGAGTTCGCGGCGCGGCTGCGGAGGGCGGACCTGCGCGCTGAGATCTACCTCGGCTCCAGCCGCAAGCTGGCCCGGCAGCTCAAATGGGCCGCGGACCGGCGGGCGCGTTACGCGCTGATGTACGGCCCGCAGGACCGGAGCGCCGGCCTGGTCACGGTGCGGGACATGGATTCCGGGGCTCAGCAGCAGGTTCCGCCGGATCAGCTGGTCGCAGCCCTCAGCGCGGGACTCGCTCCGTCACCCTGAGCCGTTCTGCCGCTAGCCCTGGACGGGGCCGCCGTTGTTGCCGCCTCCGGTACAGAAGAAGAAGATGCAATTGGTGGTGCCGGTCCCGCCCCCATTACCACCTCCTCCGTTGCCGTTACCGCCCCCGCCTTGGCCTTTTCCCTTGCCACCACCGCCGTTGTTCTGCTGCTGGACGGTCTGGCCGTTGCCCATGCTGAGCAGCGGGCTGCTCGGCGAGACGCCGACGAACCCCGTCACCGGTCCCAGGTTGGCGTGTTCGAAGGTCATCTCCCAGGTCTGGCCGGGCGCGTTCGCGCCGAACATCTCGCCCGGGCAGTTCTGGCCGCCGCCGAGGCTCTGGTAGCAGGCGTCGATACCGCCCATGGTGTACCTCGTGGGGCTGACCGGATTGAACACCGACGTGTAGCTCACCAGGCTCGGCGTGTAGCCGGCAAAGGCCGCGTACGGGGTGCCGTTGGCGCTGCTGTCCTCGACGTTGGACGTACCGGTCTTGGCCGCCGCCGGCCTGCCGATTGACAGTCCCGCGCCGGTCGCTCCCGGTGCGGTCAGCACGCCTTGCAGGACGTAGTTAACGGCGTCGGCGACGTCCGAGGAGATCGCCTGATGACAGCCGGCTGACGGCACCGGCAGCGTGCTGCCGGTCTCCGTGCTGATCCGGGTAATCGCGACGGGCGCGCAGTACTTGCCGCGTGCGGCGACGGTGGCGTAGGCCGCCGCCATGGTCAGTGGCGACACGTTGACCGAGCCGAGGGTAAAGGACGGGAAGTTGTCGGCCGACGCCACCTGGCCGTCGTTCTGGAGCAGCGACGTGCCGTCCGCGCGGTGTACCCCCAGTGCCACGGCGGTCTTGACCACGTTGCACAGCCCGACCTTCTTTTCCAGGTTGGCGTAAAACGTGTTGACCGACTGAGCGGTGCCCGTGTAAATCGATTGGGTGGACGCGGACTGCGGTCCTTCCGCGTTCGTCACCAGGTACGCGCCGGGAACCCCATCGGTGACACCAGCCGGGCCGCCCTGGCAGTTGGTGTAACCGGTGATGGTGGCACTGCCGGGTACGTGCAGCGTAAACCCGAACGGGATACCCTGCTCGAGCGCGGTGATCAGTGTGAACAGCTTGGATGAGGAACCGGTCTGCACGCCGGCGCTGCCGCCGTACTGCGTATCCACGGCGTAGTTGATGTTACTGCCGCTTCCGCCGTTACTACTGTACGGCCGGTCCTCGGCCATCGCCTTGATATCGCCGCTCCCCGGCTGCACGACTGCTTCCGTGTCGGCGAGGTTGCCGGGGTTGTAGTTGTGACTGTAGGCCGGGAGCGTGTAGTTGACCGCGTTCGCGGCAGCATTCTGATCTTCCTCGTCCAGCGTCGTGTAGATCTTCAGGCCGCCGGTGGCCAGCAGTCTGGCTCTTGCCTGCGAAGTCTTGGCGATCGACGAGTCCTGGACGAAGACCTGCTCGACGTAGTTGCAGAAGAACGCGGCCGTGCCCGCCACGGCCTGCGTGCAGCCGTTGTCCGGTACCGCGCTGTGCAGCCCGAGCGGCAGCTTCTCGGCGGCGGCGGCTGCCTGACTGCTCAGCACGCCGGTCTGAACCATCCGGGCCAGCACCGTGTTACGGCGCTCCGTGGCCATGGCCGGATTGGTGAACGGGTCATAGCCGGTGGGGTTCTCCACCATCCCGGCCAGCAGCGCGGCCTGGGGCAGGGTGAGGTTCGCGGCCGACGTGCCGAAGTACGTTTCTGCCGCTACTTCGATCCCGTAGGCGAGGTTGCCGAAGTAGGCGTCGTTCAGGTAGCCGGTGAGGATCTGCTGCTTGGATTGCTGGTGGGCGACCGTGACGGCGAGCCGCAGCTCGTGCAGCTTTCGGGACACTGTGTCCTCGTAGGCCGCCTGGGCCTGTTGCAGGTTGGGAGCCGACAGGATCAGCATGTTCTTGACGTACTGCTGGGTGATACTGGAACCACCCTGCACGGACTTGTGCTGCAGGTCGTTGACGAGCGCACGCAAGGTGCCCTTGAGGTCCAGGGCGCCTTCCTGCCAGAACCGGTTGTCCTCGATCGCCACGATCGCCTGCCGCATAACCGGTGAGATCTGGCTGTAGGTCACGGGCTGCCGGTCGATGCCGGAGAAAGAGGCGTTCTTGCCGAGGTTCACCCCGTAGACATCGGCCAGCAGGTGGCCATTGGCGTCCAGGATCTCCGAGCGCTGCGGGATCGTCCCGAAGCTTGCCGAGGCAGGGGCGGCAGCCTTGTTGGCCTGGTCCCGCAGGACCACGCCGGTGGAAGCGATCACGGGCAGGGCCATGGCGGCCGCGATGAGGCCGCCCACCGCCGAAATGGAGATGAGGCTCCCGACGATGCCCGTCTTGGTTGCTATGTGGCCTGACAGCACGGCATCAGGGTACGTCCCTAATGGCGCACACGCCCCGCGCCTTGCATAAAGGCAGGGCAGGCTGCCGCCTCCGGCAACCGAGACAAGGCGCCCAAGCAGGCCATTCGTTGCCCAGAGCGGTCATAGGCGACCGAAGGTGACTAGCTGGTCCACCCGGTATGGCCCAAGAGAACTATTCCGTAAATGAGCACAACGAGGCCTTGGCAGCTACCCCGCGACTTCCGTAGTTTGCTTTATCACGAACCGGTAACCCGGTCCCGCGTCTGCGGGAACCGACCGCAAGCAACCGCCATCGAGCCAGCGACCGTCCATGTACGCAGTACGCGACGATCAAAAGGAGTGGGCACATGTGGATCACTGACTGGACCACACGCGCCGCCTGCAAAGGAACCGACCCGGACGAGCTTTTTGTCCAGGGCGCAGCGCAAAACCGAGCCAAGCTGATCTGCCGGGGTTGCCAGGTCAGGACCGAATGCCTGGCCGACGCGCTGGACAACGGCATCGAATTCGGCGTGTGGGGCGGAATGACCGAGCGGGAGCGCCGGGCGCTGCTGCGGCGCCGTCCCGACGTCAAGTCCTGGCGCGAGCTGCTCGAGCAGGCCCGGGAGCGCTACGAGCAGGACGTTGACGACCTGATAGCGAGCTGACCGGCTAGCCGTGTACCGGTCGGCTGGCCAGGCTCAGCCCAATGGCCCGCAGGCCCTCGAGGTCATGGACGTCCTCGGGCTGCGCGGCCACCGCGACGACGGGAACGGTGGGATGAGCCGCCGTAAAGTGCTCGGCCACCCGCCGTTCCCGTGCCGCCAACTGCATCCGCTCGGCATGTAGCCGCAAGACCCCCGCCGCGAGCGCGTAGCGCGGCGGCTCAGCCGGTTCCACGGCCCCGTTCGGCATCTCATGGTTGTTCTCCAGCGTTTCCGCGGCTGCGATGCTGCGGGCGGCGGACAGCCTGGGGGCCGCCGGTACGTGCACGCGGTTCAGGATCAGGCCCGCGAGCGGCATGCGTTCCCCCGCGAGCCGCTCGACGAAGTACGAGGCTTCCCGCAGCGCGTCCGGCTCCGGCGCCGCCACCACGATGAACGCGGTTCCCGGGGTCTGCAGCAGGCGGTAGGTCGACTCGGCCCGCTCGCGGAAGCCGCCGAACAGCGTGTCGAAGGCCGTAACGAACGTCTGCATATCCTTGAGCACCTGGGCGCCGAGCACCTTGGTCAGCGTCCCGGTCACGATCGAGAAGCCGGCGTTCAGCACCTTCATGTACGCGCGCCTCGGTGAAGCGGGGGCGGTCAGCAGCCGGATCAGCCGGCCGTCGAGGAACCGGCCCAGCCGCTGTGGCGCGTCCAGGAAATCGAGGGCCGAACGGCTCGGTGGCGTATCGACCACGATCAGGTCCCACTCGTGGGTGCGGTGCAGCTGGCCCAGTTTCTCCATGGCCATGTATTCCTGCGTGCCGGAGAAGCTGGACGAGAGGGACTGGTAGAAGGGGTTCGCCAGGATCTGCGCGGCGCGGTCCGGGTCCGCGTGCGCCTCGACGATCTCGTCGAAGGTCCGCTTCATGTCCAGCATCATCGCGTGCAGGCTGCCGCCCGAAGCGAAGTCGGCGTCCACCGGCCGCGGGATGTTGTCCAGGTAGCTGAGCCCCATCGCCTGGGCCAGGCGGCGGGCCGGATCGACGGTCAGCACCACCACATGCCGCCCGCGCTGGGCCGCGCGCAGGCCTATCGCGGCGGCGGCGGTGGTCTTGCCGACTCCCCCCGAGCCGCAGCAGACGATGATCCGGGTGCGGCGGTCGTCGATGAGCGCGTCCGTGTCGAGCCGGGGCGGTGTGGGAGACGGGTTCATCAGGCCGCGCCCTGCTCGCGGAGTACCTCGGCCAGCCGGTAGAGTCCGCCCAGGTCGATCCCGTCCGCGATGGCCGGCAGCTCGTATCGCGGCTGGCCCGCCGCCGCCAGCTCGCGGCGCTCGCGTTCCTGCAGGGCGACGTGGCGGGCGTGCTCGGCCAGCTCGACGGCCAGTTCCGCGGCAAGAACCTGACTATCGGCCAGCCCGGCTGCCTTGAGGCCGAGCGCAATCTCCGCCTCGTCGGCACGCCCCGCCGCGGCCGCCTCCAGGTCCGCCTCGGCTACACCGTCGGGGCGGACCATGTTGATAAAGATCCCGCCGAGCTGGATGCCGCCGAGCTCGCGGAGCTCCGTGAGGCCATCCAGGGTCTCCTGGACCGGCATTTCCTCCAGCGTGGTCACGAAATGCACGGCGGTCTGCGGGGACCGGATCACCCGCGCCACGGTGTCGGCGTGCGTGCGCACCGGGCCCACCCTGGCCAGGCCGGACACCTCGACGCTGACGTTGAGGAAGCGGCCGATCCGGCCGGTCGGCGGCGCGTCCATGACCACCGCGTCGTAGACCTCGCGGCCGCCAGCCTTGCGCCGTGTCGCCTCCGTGGCCTTGCCCGTCCGGAGCACATCGGACAGCCCTGGCGCGATCGTGGTGGCGAAGTCAACCAGGCCCAGCCGGGTCAGCGCCTGGCCGGCGTGGCGGATGCCGTAGAACATTTCCAGGTAGTCGAGCAGCGCACCTTCGGGGTCGACGGCCAGCGCGTAGAGATCGCCGCCCGCCCGGCCCTCCTTGCCGGGCCCGATACCGATCTTCCGCTCGGCGTAGGGCAGCGGCGGGCAGTCGAAAAGCCGGGCGAGTCCCTGCCGCCCCTCGACTTCGATCAGGAGCACCTTACGGCCGTCGTAAGCAAGCGCCAGAGCCAGGGCGGCCGCGACGGTCGTCTTGCCGGTGCCTCCCTTACCTGTGACGACGTGCAGGCGCACGCCCTCCCAGTCGGTGTCCCTTGCTCTCATTACTGTGAGGCTATCTCCGCCCCGGTACTTCTTAGGGCCGCCCGCGGCTGGCGCGTGGGGTAATTCTCACTACGCTGGGATCGAAGAGAGGTGATTCCCGATGGTCGCAGCAATCGTCGTTATCATCGTGCTACTCGTGATCGCCGGCCTGACTGCGGCCGGCCGTGCCATCCGAGTGGTCCAGCAGTACGAGAAGGGCATCGTCTACCGCTTCGGGCGGGTCCTGCCTGAGGTGCGAGGGCCCGGCCTGACGTTCCTGCGCCCGATCGGCGATCGCATGCAGAAGGTCAACATGCAGATCGTAGCCATGGCGGTGCCCGCTCAGGAGGGCATCACCAGGGACAACGTGAGCGTGCGGGTGGATGCGGTCGTGTATTTCCGGGTCGTGGACCCGATCAAGGCCACGGTGAACGTGCAGGACTACATGTTCGCGATCGCCCAGCAGGCGCAGACGTCGCTGCGGTCCATCATCGGTCAGTCCGAGATGGATCAGCTGCTGGCTGAGCGTGAGTCGGTCAACCGGGAGCTGCGGCGCATCATCGATGAGCCGACCGAGGGGCCCTGGGGTATCCGGGTCGAGCGCGTCGAGGTCAAGGACGTCTCACTGCCGGAAGGGATGAAGCGCTCGATGTCCCGGCAGGCCGAGGCCGAGCGGGAGCGGCGGGCGCGGATCATCACGGCGGACGGTGAGTACCAGGCGTCCAAGCGCCTCGCCGCTGCCGCCAACGTGATGGCCAGGGACCCGGCCGCCCTCCAGCTCCGCCTGTTGCAGACCATGGTTGAGGTGGCCGGTGAGCGCAACAGCACGCTGATCATGCCGGTCCCGGTCGAGCTCCTCCGGTTCTTCGAGAAGATGGCGCCCGGCCCGCCGCAGCCCGTCGCGCGACCTGACGAGCCCGAGGATGTCGGTGATGCCGAGGTCGCCGAGGCCGAGGCGGAGATCTCCATGTCCAACGTGCCGGAGCTCGAAGAGGCGTCGGCCCCGCCGGTCCCCGAGGTTGCCCCGGTCGCCGACGTCGATCCAGTACCCGAGATCAGCCCGGTCGCCGACGTCGATCCAGTACCCGAGATCAGCCCGATCGCTGAACTGCCGCCTATTCCCACTATTCCCTCGCCTGCCGAGACGACGCAGGAGCTGCCCGCCGCGCTGGATCTCGGGGCGGCGGACCTGCCCAGCGAAACGGTCGCGGATCCCGAAGGGGCGGGCGGCGCGGATGTGGCAGGCCCGGGCACGCCCGCCGCCGGGCCGAACGGGGCCGGCCGGAACGGTATGGCCGCCCGGGTGGCCGTACCGCGCAAGCCGAGGGTCAGCGGGGAGCGCAGGACGCGGGCGTCGGCCCCGCGGAAGCCGAGGCCAGCCAGCCCCAGCGACCCGGAGTCTCCGGATTCTCCGCAGGCCCCGGCTGAGCCGTAGCAGGCTGAGCCGCAGCACCCGGCGGGTAGCTGGCGCCGGGCTGCGGCCCACCCGCTAAGGTCATCCCCATGCAGAAGTGGGAGTACGCGACCGTGCCGCTGCTGGTGCACGCCACCAAGCAGATCCTGGACAACTGGGGTGATGACGGCTGGGAGCTCGTGGCGCTCGTCCCCGGGCCGAACCCCGAGCAGCTGGTGGCCTACATGAAGCGGCCCAAACCGTGAGGGCCAGCTCCGCGGAGACTCCGGAGACTCCGGAGACTCCGGGTCTGCGGTGAGCACGCCCGAGGAGCGTCTTTCCAGGCTGGGCCTGACCCTGCCGCCGGTGGCCACGCCCGCCGGCTCGTACGTGCCGGCCCTGCGTACCGGTTCGCTCGTATACACCGCCGGGCAGTTGCCGCTGGCTGACGGCAAGCTCCTGGCCATGGGCAAGGTCGGTGAAGGCGTGACAGCTGAGCAGGCCGCCGCGCTGGCCCGTACGTGCGCGCTCAATGCCCTGGCCGCAGCTGCGGCGGTGGCGGGCGGCCTGTCCGCCATCACGCGCATCGTCAAGGTCACCGGCTTTGTCGCCAGTGCGCCCGGCTTCACCGCGCAGCCTCAGGTGCTCAACGGGGCGAGTGACCTGCTGGCGGAAATCTTCGGGGCGGCGGGCGAGCATGCCCGCAGCGCGGTCGGGGTGGCGGTTCTCCCGATGGATGCTCCGGTCGAGGTTGAACTGATCGCCGAGGTCGGCGGCGAGCCATCCGAGGGGACGGCGGGCTGAACCGGCTGCGCATCTCGGGCCGGATCGCCGACCGGGCCCGGGACATCCTGGAGGGCCGGTTGACCCCGGCGGCACCGCGTGACGCCGCCACCGTCATGCTGGTCCGCCCCGTTCCCCGGCGGGCGGCTGCCGGGCCGGTCTCCGGCACCGAGGTCTACCTGCTCCGGCGCCGGCGCTCGATGGCCTTCGCGCCCGGCGCTTACGTCTTCCCCGGCGGCAGTGTCGACGACAGTGACACGGTCGGCGGCCACGGCTGGGCCGGCCCGCCCGCCGGTCAGTTCGCCTCTGCCGTCGGCCTGCCGGCTGCGGGCACCGAGGCACTGATCCGGGCCGCGGTCCGGGAGACCTTCGAGGAATGCGGGGTGCTGCTGGCCGGGCGGTCCGCGGAAGCAGCCCTCGATGACACCTCTGGCGAGGACTGGGAGGCGGACCGGCAGGCCCTCGCGGGCAAGTCGATCTCGCTCGCGGAGCTCCTCATCCGCCGGGGCCTGATGCTGCGCAGTGACCTGATGACGCCCAGGTCACGATGGATCACCCCGGAGGCGGAGCCACGGCGGTACGACACCAGATTCTTCGTGGCCCGGCTGCCGGAAGGCCAGCGCACGCTGGGCGGCACCGGAGAGTCCGACGAGGCAGCGTGGCTACGGCCCGGTGCAGCACTCGCCGCGGCCGAGGCTGGCGATCTCGCGCTGCTCCCACCCACCGCGGTCACCCTCCAGGAGCTCGCGGCCCATCCCGATGTGGCCGCCACGGTCGGGACGCGGCGGCAGATCGTCCTGCGGCAGCCCGTGATCACGTTCACCGACGGACAGGCGTGGCTGGTCATCCCGGACGACGGCATCCCGGCTAGCCCCCATGTCCGGCCGCCCGGGCTCGGAGAAGACACCGCCGAAGATCAGGGAGCCAGCGATGACCATTGACGGGTCCGGGACCTCCCTCGCGACGTGTGTGCTTGCGCCCAATCCATCCCCGATGACCCTGGAGGGGACCAATACCTGGCTGATCGCCGCCCCCGGGTCCTCGTCCGCTCTGGTTGTGGATCCCGGACCCGAGCACGAGGGGCATCTCCGCCGGGTCGTGACGCGGGCTGCGGAGACCGGGCGCAGGGTCGCGCAGATCCTGCTGACGCACGGCCATAGCGATCATTCGGCGGGGGCGCGGCGGCTGGCTGCCCTCACCGGTGCGCCGGTCCGCGCGGCCGATCCGGCCCACCGGCTGGGCAGCGAGGGCCTGGTGGACGGCGACGTGGTCACGGCGGCCGACTGCGAGCTGCGTGTCATCGGCACCCCGGGCCACTCCGCGGATTCCCTCAGCCTGCTGCTTTCGCAGGATGCTGCCCTGCTGACCGGGGACACCGTGCTCGGGCGCGGCACCACCGTCATCGCCCACGGCGGTTCCCTGGCTGACTACCTTCGCTCCCTTGACGCCATGAAGGCGCTGGCCGACACGGCGTCGGTACGCGTTCTGCTGCCCGGCCACGGCCCGGTGGTCTCCGATCCGGGCTCGACGCTCGTCTACTACATCGAGCACCGGGCCGAGCGGCTGGCGGAGGTCCGTGCCGCCCTCGCCGCAGGCGACACGACGGCCCAGCAGATCGTGGCCCGCGTGTACCACGACGTCGACCCCGCCGTGCGCCGGTTTGCTGAGCTGTCCGTGCAGGCGCAGCTGGACTACTTGGCCGCCGCCGGCTAAGTCGGCCCGGTCACCGTCCCGCCGTCAGCGGGCGCGCTTGCGCAGCGCTAGCGGGCGCGCTTGCGCAGGCGCTCGCTGTCGACGATCAGCACCGCACGTGCTGAGATTTGCAGCCAGCCGCGCGCGGCGAAGTCCGCGAGTGCCTTGTTGACCGTCTCCCGCGAGGCCCCTACCAGCTGCGCGAGCTCTTCCTGGGTCAGGTCGTGGTGGACCTGAAGGCCTTCGTCCGTCTGCTGGCCGAATCGTTCCGCCAGGTCGAGCAGCGCCTTTGCGACCCGGCCGGGAACGTCGGTAAAGACCAGGTCGGCCGTTACGTCGTTGGCGCGGCGCAGTCGCTGCACCAGTGCGCGCAGCATGTGCAGCGAGATCTCCGGCCGCTTGCGCAGCAGCGGCAGCAGCGAATCGTGCGGCAGCACGGCCAGGGTCGCGTCGGTCACCGCACTGGCGCTCGACGTGCGCGGTATGGGATCGAATAGCGAAAGCTCGCCGAACATCTCACCTGGCCCGATCACGCTGAGCAGGTTCTCGCGCCCGTCACCTGCGGCACGGGTCAGCTTCATCTTGCCGTCGAGCACGACGTACAGACTGTCGCCGCCATCACCCTCGTCGAACAACCGTTCGCCGCGATGCAGCTTGACCTGGCTCATAGTTTGCCGAAGTTCGCGCGCGCCGTCTTCGTCGAGCGCTTCGAACAGCGGCGCTCGCCTGAGCACCTCTCCGGCGTTCTCCACCGGTCCCTCCTCGCTTACCTTGTGCCCTCTAAGTGTGGACCATACGCAGACCGAATGTGTGTGCGGGACCACTGTCGCTTGCGCGGCGATGTCCAGGGCGCACCACGAAAGCAATTTTTGCTACTTTCAGGCATCAATCGATTACGGTGAGTATCTCATGAGTGAATATCGGGGAAAGCTCGATCGATTCCGGGGGACGGGATGGCTGACGGGCTGTGGCGTTACTTCAGCGTGCGCAAGACCACATGGGCGATAGCCGGATGCGGTCTGCTGGCGGCGGCCGGGCTGGCCGCCGCGCCCCCGCGAGTGGAGCTGGACGGCAATCCGGCGCCGTCCGCGGGCCAGGTCCAGGCCGCGCAGAACACGGTGACCCAGCGCGCCGTGGCGCTCGGGCAGCAGGAGGAACGGCTCGCTGCCGCCCACGCCGAGCTGACCGACCTTGAGACCCAGGCTGAGATCCTGACGGAGAACTACGACAAGACGGTCGTCGAGGAGCAGCAGGCGGCGATGGCCTACAGCACTGCGGCGAAAAAGCTCGCTGGCGCGCAAAGCACGGAAGAGAGCAGCCAGCGTGAGGTGGCGAATCTGGCCGCCACCGAGTATGAGACCCAGGGCTTCGACCCCATGGCGGCCATGCTGGGCGATGCACGCGGCGTGCAGGCCTACCTGAACCAGGTCGGCCTGGGGCAGGAATTCGCCACCCGCAGTACCGACATCCTGGCCAGCAATAATGCTGACAGCGTGGTCGCCGGGGTTTTCCGCTCCGAGGCGAGCGCCGCGCTCAAGGCCAGGAAGGCGGACGTGCGGCAGGCCGCCGCGCTCAAGACCGCCATCGAGGCGGCGGTGACCCGGCAGCTCGCGGCGGTCAAGACCACCAAGTCCGCGACCAGCCAGCTGTCCCGGCTGCTGCAGAGCGCTAAGATCACGGAGCAGTCGCTCGCGTCCCAGCGCGAGGCGGTCCTGGCTGCGCAGGCGGCTGCCGCCGGGCAGGACACTGCACCCGTGGCCAGCTCTCCGGGACAGGCCATCTCGTTCCCTGACTCCCCAGCCAGCTCGCAACAGGGCAACGTCGCTGCGGACTGGGCACTTAGCCAGATCGGCAGGCCCTACCAGTGGGGCGGAGCCGGGTCATACACCTACGACTGCTCAGGCCTCACGATGGTCGCCTGGGCGCAGGCGGGCGTCTTCCTGCTGCACTACACCGGTTACCAGTGGGAGGAAGGCGTGCACGTGCCCCTGGACGATCTGCAGCGCGGTGACCTGCTTTTCTATGCGACGGATAATTCCGACCCGGCGACCATTCATCACGTCGGCATCTACATCGGCGGCGGTGACATGGTCGATGCCCCGTACACCGGGGTCGACGTCCGGATCGACAGCATCTACCAGCCGACCGTGCCGATCGGCGCCGTCCGGCCGTAGCGGCCTAGCCCGAAGTTGCGCGCGCCCAGCGCATCAGGAGGTGGTTGTCCAGCGATCATGACCTGATCAGAAGCTCGTCGTCGCCTGCCGGTGTAAGTCCGGTCCGGGTAGTTGCCAGGGAGCCCGGTAGC